>CBJMI02800__coassemble_681_pt1 | contig 16142 bp, 17 predicted proteins | sample CBJMI02800__metabat2_low_PE_005 | metagenome-assembled genome bin CBJMI02800 | reverse complement strand
ACAAGAGCAGTTTTGGCACACAAATGGCAAATTTTTCACTTACAACTATGTTGTTTGAGTAGCCCCCATAAGTGTTTTCATTGCCGTGAAATACATCGCAACTATTGTAAGTAAAGATGGTTTTGCCATTTTCGCAAAACTGCTCTTGTGAGCGTTTGCAAGCATCGCACTCACCGCATGAATTTACCATACAACCAACCCCTGCGTAATCTCCTACTTTAAATTTGCTCACATTTTTACCCACAGCGATAACTTCTCCTGCTATCTCATGCCCAGGTACGCAAGGATAAGTAGCTTCTCCCCACTCGCTTCTTGCGGTGTGAATATCGCTATGACAAATACCTGCATATAGGATTTTAATCAAAATATCATTATCACCAATAGCGTGGCGGCTAAATTCAAAGGGTGTGAATTTTGCATCTTTACTAAGCATTGCATAGCCTTTACTTGCGATGCGATTGTTTTCTAAAATTTTGTATTGCATTTTTGCTCCTTTTTTGATTTTTTATAATTATAAAACATTAGAGTAGCTATAAGTCAAGAGTGAAAATAATTTTTTAAAAATTAGTATAAATGCTATAATTATAAAATTTAATTTCACTTTGGGGTAAAAATGCAAAATTTGTATTCAGAAGATGATACTAGAGTAAAATTTATAGATGCAAAGCTTTATGATAGTTCTTGGAATGAAGAAAATATAAAAAGAAATTATTATTTTACAGATGGTAGAAAGCTTTTAGGTGGTAAAAGAGCACAAAGAAAATTTGCAGATTATTTGCTTAGATATGAAGGAAACAACCTTGCTATAATAGAAGCTAAAAAATTTAGTAAAGATCCTTTAGATGGTTTATCTCAAGGCATAGAATATGCAAAAATTTTAAATGTGCCTTTTGTATATAGTAGCAATGGAGAAAAAATTTATGAATACGATATAAGAAGTCATAGTGGTAAATACATAGATAAATTTCCAAGTCCTAAAGAGCTTTTTGATAGGATTTATGGCAATGTCAAAGAATGGCAATACAGGCTTTTAACCCAAAATGTTATGTATATACCGCAAAAAGAATTAAGATATTATCAAAAAATAGCAATAGATAAAGTCATAGAAGCCATTATAAATAACAAAAATAGAATTTTACTCACTCTTGCTACAGGCACAGGAAAAACAACCATAGCTTTTAATTTGTGCTATCGTTTGTTAGAGGCAAGATGGAATAAAGAAAACAAAGATCAAAAGCCTAAAATACTATTTTTATGTGATAGAGTGAGCTTAAGAGATCAAGCCTTAGGAGAATTTAATCCTATAGAAAGTGATTGTAAGGCAATTAGTGCTGAAGAAATAAAGAAAAATGATGGAAAAATCATAACAAATGCAAATATTTTCTTTGGAATTTATCAAAGCTTAGCTGCAAATTCAAAAGAACAAGAAAACACCCAAGAAGAACAAGAGAGCAAATTTTATCTTCAATACCCAAAAGATTTTTTTGATCTTATCATCATAGATGAGTGCCACAGAGGTGGAGCAAACGAAGAAGGAAGCTGGAGAGCTGTACTTGAGTATTTTTCTTATGCGACTCAGCTTGGTTTAACCGCTACTCCAAAAAAAGAAGAAAATATAGACACTTATGAGTATTTTGGTGAGAGTGTTTATGATTATAGTCTTAAAAGTGGTATTGAAGATGGATTTTTAACCCCTTATAAAGTCAAACTCATAAAAACAACTTTGAGTGATGGTTATACCTATAATCCTGATGATTTAATACAAGGTGAGCTTGAAAAAGGCTTTTATAAACAAAGTGAATTTGAAAGAAATATTTTTTTACCAAACTATAATGACTTTATCGCTAAGAAAATTTTAGAGCTTATAAATCCTATGGATAAAACCATAATTTTTTGTGCAAATCAAGCTCATGCAAATGAAGTAAAAAGAGCTATAGATAAATATAAAAGCGTTAAAAGAGATGATTATTGTGTAAGAGTTACGAGTGATGAAGGTAAAATAGGGCTTGATTATCTAAAATTGTTTCAAGATAATGATAAAAGCTATCCTGTCATACTTACTAGCTCTAAAATGCTCACAACTGGAGTGGATGCAAAAAATGTGCGAAATATAGTATTGCTAGCAAATATAGGTTCTATGGTGGAATTTAAGCAAATTATCGGGCGTGGCACTAGGGTTTATGAAGGCAAAGACTTTTTTACCATACTTGATTTTGTCGGTGCGACTAAGCTTTTTTATGATCCAAAATGGGATGGTGAAAAAATAGAAGAATTAAAAGAGCAAGATGAAAAAGAAAAAATCACTAAAGAGCATATAAAACAAACAAAAGAAGAAAGCAAAGAAAAAAAGAGCGTAACCATACACTTAAAAGGCACAAAACTTAAGGTTTTAGATATCACAACTACTTATGTAGGAGCACAAGGTAAGCCACTTAGCACTAAGGAGTTTTTGGAATTTTTGATAGGAAAGCTTGGTGAGTATTATGATGATGAAGCAAAATTGCGTGAAATTTGGAGTGATCAAAAAAATAGAGAAAGATTTTTAAAAGCCCTTGCAAATGATGGAGTAGATGAAGATGCTTTAAAAGATCTAAGAAAAATTTTTCAAAAAGATTGTGATATATACGATGTTTTAGCGCATTTAAGCTTTAATGCCGAGATAAAAACAAGGCAAGAGCGTGTTTTACAAGTAGAAAATGGTGAGTTTTTAAAACGCTTTCAAAAAGAAAAGGCTATAAAATTTATAGAATTTTTACTAAATAGATATCAAGAATACGGCATAAAAGATTTTGATGATGGCTTAAAACCGCTTATAGAGCTTAGTTCTTTAGGCAATGTAAGAGAATTGGCCGATGAATTTGGTGGCTTAGAAATTCTAAAACAAAGTTTTGATGATTTACAAAGGGAGATTTATGCGAGGTGATATGTTTAAAGATAAATTTGAGATTTTTAGTTAAAATAATCTCTAAAAAATAATTATCTATATATTTTAAGAAAAAAGTAGGAAAAAATATGCTTATAGAATTTAGAGTAGAAAATTTTTTATCCATTCAAGATGAGCAAATTTTAAGTATGATGGCAAGCAAGGATAATACTTTTTTTGATTCTCATACCAATGGCGATAAAAAATTAGCTTTGCTAAAAAGTAGTGTGATTTATGGGGCAAATGCTTCTGGAAAATCGAATATTGTAAAAGCTTTGCAAACTATGAAAACCATCGTTATATCAAGCGCAAATACGCAAAGGGGAGATAAGTTACCTATAACACCTTTCTTGCTAGGGGATGAAGATGATAAACCTACAAAATTTGAAATTATTTTTATACAAAATGACACAAAGTATCAATATGGCTTTATTTTAAATTCTGAAAAAATTTTAGAAGAATGGCTTTTAACTTTTGATGAAAATAATACCGAGCAAAATTGGTTTGAAAGAATTTATAATAAAAAAGAAGGAAGATATAATTATTCTTTTGGGGATCAATTTTTAGCTGATGAAATTTATAAACAACTATGGGAAAATAGCACTAGAGATAATGCCTTGTTTTTATCTGTGGCTATTCAATTAAATAATGAGCAATTAAAACCTGTATTTGATTTTTTTAATCTTAAACTCCAAATAGCAAATTCAAATGGTTGGGGTAATGGAAAAAGTATCACGATTAATGAATATAAAAAAGACAAAGAATTAGTCAATAGTTTTTTTAAAATAGCTGATTTAGATATAGAAGGTGTAGAGATTAAAACAAGCGATATTGATGAAAACTCATTACCATCAAATCTTCAAAATATTCCACAAGAACTCAAAGAAAAAATCATTCAAGAAGTTAAAAATATTCAAAATTTAAAAAATGTAAAAATACTAGAAGATATATCTTTTATACACTTAAGTCAAAAAAATCAAATAAAATTTTTAAATTTTAACGATGAATCAGATGGCACAAGAAAATTTTTTAATATAGCAGGTATTTGGATTAATTCTTTAAAAAAAGGAAACATTTTAATAATAGATGAGCTAAATACTCACTTACACCCTTTAATGACAAAATTCTTAGTAAATCTTTTTCATAATGAAGATTTAAACAAATCAAATGCTCAGCTTATTTTTACCACTCATGATACTTCCATTTTAAATCAAGATATCTTTAGAAGAGATCAAATTTGGTTTTGCGAAAAACAAAATAAAGCAACCAAGCTTTATCCTTTGAGTGATTTTGAAGAGAGTGAAGAGAGAAGAGATAAAACAAATTTGGAAAATGATTATCTTTTAGGGCGTTTTGGGGCTTTGCCTTATTTTAAAGAAATACTATCATCATGGAGTGATAATGGGAACTGATGATTTACGCAAAAAAAGAAATACAAAAACAAGAGATAGAGAAGCAAAAAGAAAAAAAAATGAAATTATACTTATAGTATGCGAAGGTGAAAAAACGGAAAAAAACTATTTAAATCAATTAAAAGATTTTTTTAGATTAAGCAATGTAAGCATAAATATTATTTCAAGTAAAAAACCAAACCCTTCACAAATAGTAGAGTTTACCAAAGAAAAAAATAAAGATTATTCCTATAATAAAGTTTATTGTGTATTTGATAAAGATACGCATTCAGATTTTGACAAAGCAAGGCAAGAATGTGAAAAATACAAATTTGAAGCAATTACCTCAAATCCTTGTTTTGAATTTTGGATACTTTTACATTTTACATACACTACAAAATCATTTAGCACAAATAGTCCTTGTAATGAATTAATTGAGAGCGATTTAAAAAAACATATAAAAGATTATAAAAAGGATTATAATTTTACAAGCATTATAAAGCAAAATCTTAGTACAGCTATTGCAAATGCTCAAAAAGCGAATAAAGAAGCAGAAAAAATAACTATACAAGCTCATATACTTTTATGGATAAACTTGCACTTAAATTTCAAGAATTAAACAGCGCAAGAATAAACCAATGACAAATTTACCGCAGGGTTGGGAAGTTAAAACGCTTAGCGAGATAGGTGAAATTGTTACGGGTTCAACACCTAGTAAAAGTAATTTAGATTTTTATGGAAAAGATTATCCATTTTTTAAGCCGAGTGATTTCGAGCAAGGATATTTTTTAGAAAATGCTGGAGATAATCTATCAAAACTAGGTTTTGGCAAAGCTAGACAGCTTCCACCTAAAACAATTCTTGTGGTTTGTATAGGTTCTTTAGGTAAAGTAGCACTAACTAAAGTTATTGGGAGTTGTAACCAACAAATAAACGCAATTATTCCTCATAAAAATATAATTTCCGAGTATATTTATTATTATTGCATATCTTCTAAATTTCAGTCTATATTATTTTCAAAAGCACCACAAACAACTTTAGCTATTTTAAATAAGACTGAATTTTCCAAACTCGAAATTATTTATCCAAAAGACATAAAAGAGCAAGAAAGGATAGTGGGGATTTTGGATTTTGCTTTTAGTAAGATTGATGAAAATATCAAAAAAGCAAAAGAAAATTTAGCAAATATTGATGAGCTTATGCAAAGTGCTTTACAAAAGGCTTTTAATCCACTTAATGATAATACTAAAGAAAATTATCAACTCCCACAATCTTGGGAATGGAAAAGCTTAGGGGATACTAGCAACTATGGAAAAACATCACAAGTAAAACCTAGTCAATTAAAAGGTAATGATTGGATTTTAGAACTTGAAGATATAGAAAAAGAAAGCGGTGTTTTGTTGCAAAAAGTGTTATTTCAGGATAGACAAAGTAAAAGCAATAAAATTAAATTTAACAAGGGTGATATTTTATTTGGAACATTGCGTCCATATCTTAAAAAAGTGATTATAGCTGATGATAATGGGGCTTGCTCTTCTGAAATAATGCCATTTTCTACGGGTAATTCCATAACAAATCATTTTATTTATTATTATTTATTTGCCAATTTTTTGCACGATAGAATCTCAAGTTTAACCTATGGTGCAAGAATGCCTAGACTTGGAACAAAAGATGGCAAATCCCTACAAATCCCCCTACCACCTTTACAAGAGCAAGAGCAAATCGCAGAGCATTTAGATTTTGTGTTTGAAAAGGCAAAGGCTTTAAAAGAGCTTTACACTAAAGAGCTAAAAGATTATGAAGAGCTTAAGCAATCCTTACTTGATAAGGCTTTTAAGGGAGAATTATAATGTTAAAAAATTTGCCAAATTTTAACACATTGGCTTAATATGTTAAAAATTTTTGATTTTTTTAACATATTTTTTTATAATGTTAAAATTTTTAGAAAAAATTAACATATTGGAAAATTATGAAAGAATTTATACCTCAAAAATTGCCTTTAAATATAGAATTAAATGCAAATATTTATAGTCTTATCATTAAAGCTTCTAGAAAATTAGCAGAGTTAAATGGACTTAGTAAAAGCATACCAAATCCAAGTATTTTAATTAATGCTTTGATTTTGCAAGAAGCAAAAGATTCGAGCGAGATAGAAAATATCATCACAACACATGATGAACTTTTTTTATCACGAGTTGATGAAAACAAACTCACAAGAGCAGCAAAAGAAGTGAAAGATTATGAAAGTGCTTTGAAAAAAGGATATGAGCTTTTAAAAAAAGAGCAATTATTAAGAAACGCACATATTTTAGAAATTCAAAAAAGATTAGAAAGAAATAATGCAGGTTTTAGAAAACAAAGTGGAACTATGCTTAAAAATCCTATTACAGGAGAAATCAAACACATACCACCCCAAAATCCTAATGATATACAAGAACTTATGGGAAATTTAGAACTATACATTAACGATGATAGTTTAGATGAATTTGATTTTTTAGTAAAGATGGCAATTATACATTATCAATTTGAAAGCATTCATCCTTTTTATGATGGCAATGGCAGAACGGGTAGGATTATAAATATACTTTATTTAGTATATAAAGGACTTTTGGATTTTCCTATTTTATATCTTAGTGCTTACATAGTAAAAAATAAAGATGAGTATTATAAGCTTTTGCAAAAAGTGCGTGATGAAGGGGATATTTTAAAGTGGATAGAATACATACTTAAAGGCATAGAGCAAACCGCTGTAAAGACTATTGAAACTATTATTAAGATAGAAAAAATGATGTCTAATGTAGGTGAAATTTTACAAAATAAAACGAATTTTTATAGTAAAGATTTTGTGGAGCTTTTGTTTTCTCATCCTTATGCAAAGATAGATTTTTTAATAAAAAAATTAGACATTTCAAGACAAAGTGCTTCAAAATATCTTAAAATTTGTGAAAATTTAGGGGTATTAGAGTGTATTAAAATGGGTAGAAGTAATTATTATATAAATATAGAACTTTTAAGACTTTTTAGAAAAGGAATTTTTTAAATGCAAAATAAAATCGATAAAATCACAGATATTCTAAGAAGAGATGATGGCATAAGTGGTGCTATGCACTATACAGAGCAGATTGGCTGGATACTTTTTTTAAAATTTTTAGATGATTATGAGACAAATTTAAAAGATTTAGCGTTTTTAGATGGCAAAGATTATAAAAGCATTTTGCAAGAAAAATTTAGCTGGAGTGTTTGGGCAGCGCCTAAAAAAGATGGCAAACTTGATGTAAAAAATGCTTCAAGTGGATCGGATTTGCTTGAATTTGTAAATAAAGAGCTTTTTCCTTATCTTAAAAATTTTAAAAATAATGATGATTTTAAAAGTATAGAGTATAAAATCGGTGGAATTTTTGAATTTATAGACAATCGCATAGCAAATGGACATACTTTAAGAGAAGTGATAAATATCATTGATGAGATTAGTTTTAATAAAGAAGATGAAGTATTTGCCTTAGGTGAAGTTTATGAAAAACTTCTAAAAGATATGGGTAGCGATGGTGGAAATAGTGGAGAATTTTACACCCCTCGTCCTTTGATAAAGGCTATGGTGGAAGTAATAGATCCTAAACCAAAAGAAAGAATTTATGATCCATCTTGTGGTAGTTGTGGATTTTTGGTTGAGAGTTTTTTGCATATTTTATATAAAGACAGAACCAAAGGCAAAAAAGCAAATTTAAGCGTAGAAGAGCTTGAATTTTTAAAAAATGATGCTCTTTTTGGCAAAGAAAAAACTCCACTTAGCTACGCAATGGGCGTTATGAATATGATACTTCATGAAATTTCAAGTCCAAATATCATAAAAACAAACACTTTAAGTAAAAAAATAACAGATATAACAGAACAAGAAAAATACGAAGTAATCCTTGCAAATCCACCTTTTGGAGGTAAAGAAAAAGAACAAATTCAAGAAAATTTTCCTATAAAATCAAACGCTACTGAACTTTTGTTTTTACAACACATTTTAAGATCTTTAAAAAACAATGGAAGATGTGCGATCATCGTGCCTGAAGGTGTGCTTTTTCAAAATTCAAATGCCTTTGTGAGTGTAAAAAAAGATTTACTAGATGATTTTAATTTAGAATGCGTTTTGAGTTTGCCAAGTGGAGTATTTTTGCCTTATAGTGCTGTTAAAACTAATGTGCTTTTTTTCTCTAAAGGTAAAAAATGTATTTGTGAAGGCGATGGAGTGTATTATTATGAACTTATACCACCTTACAAGCTTACTAAAAACAAGCCTTTAGAATACGCACATTTTAAGGAATTTCTAAAATGCTACAAAGAAAGAAAAATCACTGCTAATTCTTGGCTGCTTAGCAAAAAAGAACTTGAAGAAAGAAACTATGATCTAAGTGCTAAAAATCCAAATGTAAAAGAAGAAAAAATCCTAAGAACTAGCGAAGAGATTTTAAATTCTTTAGAAGAAAATCTAAAAACACAACAAGAATATCTAAATGAGCTTAAAAGCATACTAAAATGATTGCAAGTTTTTTGATAAAAACTAATTTACAAATAACTTCTAAGCTCAATTTACAATAAATATTTATTGCTTGCATTCTACTTTTTAATATCATCAAGCAAATTTAGGGCATTTAAAGCTTTTGGATAACCGATATATGGAATAAGAGCTGCAATGATATTTAGCAAATCTTTTCTACTTTGCCCCATGTTAAGATTGCCTTGTATGTGAGCTTTTACTTGATTGTCTAGCCCACCAAGTGAGATAAGATATACAAGGGTTAAAAGCTCTCTAGTTTTTAGATCAAGTCCCATGCGTGTATAGTAGTCTCCAAAACAATTCGCACTCAAAAAATCATTTATAAAAGCTTTATCTTCTGGTGTAGTTTCTATCATTTTAGTGATATTAGCTTCACCAAAAATAGTATTTTGTATTTCCCTACCTTTTATTTTGCGATTTTCTTGCGTAGTAGTGTCTTTCATCACTTGCAAAAAGTTGATCCTTTTTTACTTCTCCTAAGAGTTTTTCAAAATTTTCTCTTGCTTTTTGTCTTAATTGCATGGTTTTATCCTTTGTGGTTTTTAAAATTTGTGAAAAAAGAGCATTTAAAATACTCCAAAAAAACATAAAAGTTTTTATAAAATTTTTATGTTTTATTTACAAATTTCTTTACTCTCTTGCTTCTTTTAAGGCATTTTCATATTCTTCATCGCTAACAAGCTCAAGCCATTCTACATTTTTACCCTCTTTCTCGCCTGTAAGTGCTATGTGTGCTCCACTACTTGTATTAGTTGCACCATGAAAATGCTTTACTCCTATAGGACAGCTTATGACATCGCCTTTTTTAGCTATAAAGGCTTTTTGGCCTGGAACTTTTGTGATGATTTCACCCTCTGTTACGATTAAGGTTTGTCCTTGAGGATGAGTATGGCATGCACTTCTAGCACTGACTTCAAATTCAACTAAAGCCCCACTAAAATTTCTCCACTCATTTGATTTAAACATCATAGAAACTTTTACATTTTTGCTAAAAAATTTACTATCACCTTTAAAACTTCCATGAATTCCTGCTTTTTCTAATTCTTGCATTTTACCTCATTTTTTAGTATTATAAAACATGAGAGCTACTCTAAGTCAAGTAAAAATTTAAAATCTTAATTTCATTTTTTCTATCCTACTTCTTACAAAAATCATGATAATTCATAAAATCAACAAAACAATAGTATTTACGATAATATAACGCGTATCGCTCAAAGAAATCACAAGTCCACAAATAGCAGTTCCGGTGCTTAATCCTATATTGGCCACGCTTATAAAAAGTCCATTGCTAAAATTAGCAGCCTTTGGAAAGGGATAACTTATCATAAAATGCGTGCCGTTATTCATCACACCTGCTAAAATTCCTAATATAAAGGCAAATATTATAAGTATAATTTCACTATAAAAACTAAAAAGTAAAATATAAAATCCTATCATAATTAAAGGTGTTAAAATCAAAGTAAAATTTGCGTTTTTAACAAGGGTCTTTCCGGCTATATAATTGCCTATAATATTTGAAAAACCATAAATAGCCAATACAATACTAATTAAAGTAAAATTCATCTTTCCTACACTATGTAAGAAATCAGAAAAATAAGAGTAAAAACCCCAAATTCCAGCATTTATACAAATAACACAAAGTATGCTAATCCATAAAAGTGGGTATCTTAAAATAAGCAATTGTTTGCTTATTTTTACAGAATTTACTTTTTTAAAATCAGGAACAAAAAATAAAGTTGCTATAAAAGATAAGGTATTTAAAAATACAAAAAATAACATTGCCATTTTAAAACTAAAATTTCCACCAAAATAACTAGTCATAGGTACACCCAAAACCATTCCAGCACTAACTGCTGCAAAAATCTTAGCTGTAGCTTTTGGAATTTCTTTCTTATCTTCGACCAAATTTGCAACCATACTTAGAGCAAGAGCTATATAAATAGGATGAAAAAAAGCAGGAATAGCTCTTAAAATAAGCAATTGCCAAAATTCACTCACAAAAGCAGAAGTTAACGAGCTTAAGATAAACACAGCTAAACAAATAAGCATAAGTTTTTTAGGATTGAAATTTGCACAAAGCAGCGGGACAATAGGGGCGCAAAAAGTTATCACGAGTGCAAAAATACTCGCACACCAACCCGCATCTGAAATACTTACACTGAAATTTTGAGAAACAATAGGAATTATACCCATCATCCCTAGTTCTGTGCTCAAAATCCCAAATACCCCTAAACAAAATACTAGAATAATTTGAGTACTTGAAGCTTTATTTAAATTTTTCATTTTATCCTTTCAATTAATATTTTTAAAAGTATAAAAGATGAGAGTAGGTCTAAGTCAATAACCTAAAATAAAAATATTTATCTATATTAAATAAAATCTTTAGAAAAATTTGAAACTTCAAAATAAGCATTTAAAAGAAATAAAAGATGCCTTAAAAGCATAAAGCATCTTTTATTTATAGGCTTATTACTCCAATGCGTGTGTTTTCATAGCAAGAATTAAGCACTATGTCTATCATAGCACTAGCATAATCACTATAGCTGATTTTACTTTCATTGTTGGCATTAATTTCAAATTTTTCACCTATGATTTTATAATGATTGGTTTTTGGAAGTTCTGGTGAAAAATAGCAGATGTGCTCACATATACCCATTTAAAGCCTTTTTCATTACGTAAAAATTTCCAATACTTCTGCACTTGCTTTAGCTATATCCAAATACTCTTTAAGAAAATCAGGTATATCCATAAGTCTTGTAGTATGATTTTCATCCATATACAAACTTCCAATACCCCATATAACAAATAATTTAGCCTTGCTTCCTTGCAAAATTTTACTCAAGCATTCTATGTGCTTTTTATGTAAGCTTAATTTTTCCCATTCTCCAAAAGCGTCGATAATAATATCAAAATCTATCAGATCTTTAAAATCAAGCTCAAAAAGATCTTTTTGCGCTATTTTAGCTTGAGGTAAAAATTCATTCATTTTAGAGTTATTGCGTATAAAACATACTGGTTCTAAATTTCTGATCAAACGCAAAGTTTACGCAGAAATTCCTCCAATAGTTGAATACTTACTTATATCTTTAGGCAATAGTTTAGAATCCATCTTAAAAAGTCTTGAGAATTAGGGAAATAGCTATAAAATATCGTTTAAGAAACAAATTAATATAACATATATAAATTAATATATCAATATATATTGATATATTAATTTATATATGTTATATTTTTGGAAATATTTTTAAAAGGATAAAAAATGCAGTCTTTTTTAAATACTTTCAAAGAGTTTTTATATCTATTTACTGAGCTTTCTGTACTTTTTATAGCTATTTCTTTTTTAGTTTCTATTATCAATCAAAAATACGAAGGAATTTTTAAAAAACAACTTGCTGGTGATAAAATTTCAAGTTATTTTAAAGCTATATTTTTAGGTGCTTTAACGCCATTTTGTTCCTGTTCTACCATACCGCTTTTAAGAGCTTTTTTGGAAGCGAAAGTAAAACTTAGCGTAGCTTTAGCTTATCTTTTTACTTCACCTCTTATTAATCCTATCATTTTTTCCATGCTTTTTATAACTTTTGGTTTAAAGTTAAGTTTGACTTATGTGGTTTTTTTGGTATTTTTGATATTTATTGTTTCTTTTGTTTTTTCCAAATTTAAGGAAGAGAGTTTTTTAAAACATATCCCTAAAAATACAAAATCAAATATTTTTACCCAAACCACTCACAATCCTAGCAATTTTATTTTTAAACAAAAATCATGCTGTGCAAATACTCAAGATAAGCCTAAAAATATAACGATAAACTATAAAGAATTATTCAAAGAAAGTTTGAAAAATTATAAAAAATTATTACCCTATATCGTTGTGGCAGTTTTTATCGGTGCTTTTATTCATGGTTTCATTCCTCAAGAAATTTTACAAAAATACCTAAATGGGAATGAAATTTTAAGCATTGTATTAGCGGCTTTTTTAGGAATTTTCCTTTATTTAAGAGTAGAAACTATTATTCCTATAGGCTTAGCACTTTTGCAAATGGGAATTTCCCAAGGAGTGATTATGAGTTTTTTAATCGCTGGTGCTGGATGTTCTTTACCTGAGCTTATTTTACTCAAACAAATGTTTAAAATAAAATTTTTATTTTTATTTGTTATGATTATTTTAGGCGTGGCTATATCTTTTGGAATTTTTATTAATTTAATTTAAGGAAATAAAATGCAAAAATTTTTAACCATTATTTCAGCAATCAATGATGAAAGTAGGGTTTTGATTTTGCATCATCTTTTAAGATACAAAGAACTTTGTGTTTGTGATCTACAAGAGCTCTTAAACATGGGGCAATCAAGACTTTCAAGACATTTAAAAATTTTAAAAGATGCAGGATTTTTATATGTCAAGCGTAAGGGAACTTGGGCGTATTATGGTATCAACAATGAGCTTTTAAAACTGCATTCTGACCTTTTTGAAAATATTAAAAATCTAGATATTGACAACATAGTTTTAGAACAAAACACTTGCGAGAACGATAAATGAAACTTGCATTTATTTGTATTCACAATAGCTGCCGTTCTCAAATGGCAGAAGCACTAGCTAGGCATAAAGCTGAAAAAATGGGCGTAGATATCGAAGTATTTTCCGCAGGAAGCGACACTTCTAAGGGTGTAAATTCACAGGCTATAAGACTTATGCGTGAAATTTATCAAATCGATATGAAAAAGCATTATTCTAAACTCATTGATTCTTTGCCTCAAAATTTAGACATAGTCGTAAGTATGGGTTGTGGCGTGGCTTGTCCTAGCTTAAAATCAAGGTATTATTTTGATTTTGGATTAAAAGATCCTAGCGGAAGTTATGATGATGAATTTAAGAAAATAATTCAAATTTTAGATTATAAAATAACAGCTCTTTTACAAGCCATAAAGACAAATTCTCTTAATGACTTTACATGTTAGGTTTTATCGATAGATTTCTCACGCTTTGGATATTTTTAGCTATTTTTTTGGGTTTAATTTTAGGTATCATTTTCCCCAATATCGCTTTATTTTGGAATTTATTTGAGTACAAGTCTGTAAATGTAGTATTGACTTTATGTCTTATTTTGATGATGTATCCGCCTTTGGCTAAGGTTGATTATGCAAAGCTTTCAAAGGTATTTGATTCTAAAAAAGTTATCTTGCTTTCTATGATTTTAAATTGGTTTATAGGCCCTTTTGCTTATGTTTATCTTAGCTTTTATTTTCTTAAAAGACGAGCCTTTATATATGCAAGGAGTTATCATCATCGGCTTGGCAAGATGTATCGCAATGGTGGTGGTATGGAGCGATTTAGCAAAAGGTGATAGAGAATACACCAGTGCTTTAGTAGCGATGAATAGCATTTTTCAAATTTTATTTTTTTCCACTTTGGCTTATATTTATCTGGATTTTTTACCAAAATTACTAGGTCAAAGCACTTTAGCTACAAGTTTAGATATAGATTTTTCAGCTCTAAGTAAAAATGTTTTGATTTATTTAGGAATTCCTTTTTTAATGGGCTTTATAACAAGAACCCTACTTTTAAAATACAAAAGCAAACGATGGTACGAAAATACCTTTTTACCTAAAATCAGCCCTATAGCTCTTATCACCCTGCTAGCAACTATTATCATTATGTGTTCTTACAAAGCAAATGAAGTATTTCACCTGCCTTTAGAAGCTTTAAAAATAGCCTTTGTTTTGACTTTGTATTTTATCTTCATGTTTTTTCTAACTTGGTTTATTTCTAAGAAAAATCATCTTTCTTATCCTAAAACTTGTTCTTTATGCTTTAGTGCTAGTGGAAATAACTTTGAATTAGCTATAATCATTTGTATTGCTACTTTTGGGCTTCACTCAGAACAAGCTTTTGCAAGCATTATAGGCCCCTTAGTAGAAGTTCCTGTACTTATCTTACTTGTAAAATGGGCATTAGGCAAAAGTTTAAATTCTAAAAAATGAATCAAGCCTCATGATTCTTTGCAAAACTTATCACAAGGTTGATAGTCCTTGCTTTCTGGATTAAACCCATCGACTTCATTTGCAAGCATTTCTTCATAAATTTTTATCTTTTTGCTTAAAACTTTTTCACTTTCTTTTAATGTTTTAATCTGGTTTTGTAATTTTTTCTTTGTTTGCTTTAACATCTCTTGTCTCTCTTTGGCAGTTTTTATACCCAAAGAGCAAAGTTTTATATAATGTTTGACTTGTTCTATTGGCATACCTGAAATTCTAAGCCATTCTATCCATTTTGCCCATTCTATATCGCTTTTTGAAAAATATTTCACACTATTTTCATCTTTTTGAACAAAAGGAAACAAACCTTTTTTAGCCCAAAATCTTAAAGTATGAGCACTAATTTTTGTTTCTTTTTCTACTTTTTTTATAGTATAAGCCATATTTTCTCCTTTTTAAGATAAAAATAAAAATTTATTTTATTTTTTTTGTGATAAAATAATAGCCAAATTATTAGTTTTATGCTAAAAATAACAAAGATTAAAAGGAAAATAATGAATAGTATTAAAATCAAACTTTCCCTCATTGCAAATTTAATTGCAATTTTTGCCTTAATTGTTCTAGGTATTGTAAGTTTTTATTTTACAAAAACCTCACTATATGAAAGCACTCTTAAAAATCAAACTGACCTACTTAAAGTCACACAATCTACCGTTGAAGATTTCCGTTCCACAAATCAATCTTTTACTAGAGCTTTAGAAAAAGATATCGCGAACTTACCTTATCAATCTTTAATCACTGAAGAAAATATTATTAACAATGTTGGTCCAATATTGAAATATTATCGTCATAGTATAAATGCACTAAATGTTTATTTAGGTTTAAACAATGGAAAAGTTTTACTTAGTCAAAAATCTAATGATGCAAAAATGCCTGAATTACGTGATGATTTAGATATAAAGACAAAAGATTGGTATCAAGAAGCTTTAAAAACAAATGATATTTTTGTTACACCAGCATATTTAGATACAATTTTAAAACAATATGTAATAACGTATTCTAAAGCTATTTATAAAGATGGCAAAATCATAGGAGTACTGGGTGTCGATATACCATCAGAAGATTTGCAAAATTTAGTTGCAAACACTCCTGGAAATACTTTTTTATTTGATCAAAAAAATAAAATATTTGCAGCAACCAATAAAGAATTATTAAATCCATCCATTGATCATTCTCCTGTTCTAAATGCATATAAACTCAATGGTGATAACAACTTCTTCTCTTATAAGTTAAATAATGAAGAAAGACTTGGAGC
>CBJMI02800__coassemble_672_pt1 | contig 16817 bp, 20 predicted proteins | sample CBJMI02800__metabat2_low_PE_005 | metagenome-assembled genome bin CBJMI02800 | reverse complement strand
AGAGTGTGCTGATCGTTGTCCAAAGGGTATAAGTTCAGTAAGCGATATAGCAAATTTAAGAGTGATGGCGATTAAAAAAGGTTTAAATGAAGGCTTAGGGCCTGATCATGCTGAAGCTTTTTATAAAGATTTAGTTGAAGGTTCAGGACGCTTGAATGAAATTTATCTTGCTTTGCGTTCTGAGGGTGTTATAGGTTCTATGGGTAAAACAGATATAGCTTTTAAACTTATGCGCGCAGGAAAAATGAATCCTATGCATGTTTTTGGCGAGAATGAAATAGAAGGGCATAAAGATTTGGTTAAAATGATAAAGGCAGCACAAGAAGCTGCTGTTAAGGAGTAAAATATGCAAAAAGAATACGCTTTTTTTCCAGGTTGTGTTTTATCTCAAGCTGCAAAAGAATCTAAAATTTCACTTGAAGCTATTGCACCTATTTTGGGTTGGAAGTTGAATGAAATTAAGGGATGGAGTTGTTGTGGGGCTTCTCAAGCGCAGTGTGTTGATCCTATTGCGACTTTGGTAGCTAATGCAAGAAATATTGCTTTAGCGGAAGAGATGAAAATGCCAATACTTACAACTTGTAGTACTTGTATGCTAACTTTAACTAAAGCAAAAAATACTCTTGATAAGGGTGCAAAAGAACGCATCAATACTTTTTTAGCACAAGGTAGAATGAAATATCAAGGTTCAACGCCTATTACAAGTCTTTTGTGGGAGCTTTATGAGGATTTGGATAATTTAAAAAGTAAGGTGAAAAAGCCGCTTTCAAATTTAAAAGTAGCTTTATTTTATGGTTGCCATAGTTTAAGACCTGAAGATGCTTTCGGTAAAAAAGAAAGTTCAACCAATCCAAAAAGTTTTGAAAGTGTAGTAGAAGTTTTAGGGGCTAAAATAGTTCCTTTTGAAAAACGCCTTGATTGTTGTGGTTTTCATGCTTCTTATCCTGCAGAAAAATCTGTGAAAAAAATGTCTAGTCAAATTGTCAATAATGCAAGTGAAAATCAAGCTGATTGTGTTGTAACACCTTGTCCACTTTGTCAAATGCAGCTTGATATCTATCAAGAAAGATTTCAAGATTATACTAATTCTAAAGCAAGATTGCCTATTATTCATTTATCACAATTAGTAGGACTTGCATTAGGACTTTCTAAAGAAACGGTTGGTTTAGATTATAATATTATTGATGCAAGTAAAATTGCATAAAAACATGGGCAAAAAGCCCATGTTTAAAGATTTAATTCCATTCTTAAAGAATGCTCCCAAAAAGCCACTTCCAAGCGTGTTGCAGTATGAAAAATTTCGCTGAGTTTTTGGAATTTTTGTGCACTAACACTTGAAGTATAAGAATTAACAAAATCTTCAAATTCTTTAGCTTCATTTTGAAAATTTTCACTTCCATAGGTCAAAATCCATTCCTTGTAAGGATGATCTTTTAAATTTTCATTTTTTAAACGATTTATAATTTCAGCACCTATTTTTGCATAGCCTATAGCGCAAGCACTAAGAGCAACTAACATATCTAAAAAATCTCCATTTTCACCTACGCTTAACATATAACGCGAATAGGCTATATTGACTAAACTTTCATCTTTTATATCGAGTTCATCTGCATTAATGCCAAGAGATAAAATTGCACGATGAAGCTCCATTTCTCCTTCAACTATATAATTTTGAAATTTCATAGCAAAACGAAGTTCTTTTGCGGTATTTGAGTTAAGTGCTAACCTTGCGTAGCATTTTGCGTAATTAAGCAAATAAATATAATCTTGCTTGAGATAAAAAAGAAAATTTTCTTGCTTTAGGCTTTTATCTTCTAATTTTTTAACAAAATCATGATGTAGATAAGCATCCCAAATTTTTTGATTTTCTTTGATTAAATTAGAGAAAAGCATCATTTTTCCTTTATGTTTTAATATTTTATTTTCAAGTATAATGAAAAACTATAAATATTTTAAGCTTTTTATAGTAAAATACGCTTTATTTTAATTTTTTGAAGGAGAACAAATGGCAACATTTGATGATGTAAAAGCAGTAGTAGTAGAGCAATTAAGTATTGATGCAGATGCAGTTAAAATGGAATCAAAAATTATTGAAGATTTAGGTGCTGATTCTTTAGATGTTGTAGAGCTTATTATGGCTTTAGAAGAAAAATTTGAAGTAGAAATTCCAGATAGTGATGCTGAAAAATTAATTAAAATTGAAGATGTTGTAAATTATATTGACAATTTAAAAAAATAATTTTTTTTCTTGCAAGGAGCTTATTCTTGAAAAGAGTTGTAGTTACAGGTATTGGTATGATCAATGCCCTTGGTTTAGATAAAGAAAGTTCATTTAAAGCAATTTGCAATGGAGAAAGCGGAGTAAATAAAATTACTCTTTTTGATGCTACGGACTTTCCTGTTCAAATTGCAGCTGAAGTTAAAAATTTTGATCCATTAGAGGTTGTTGATGGCAAAGAAGTAAAAAAAATTGACCGTTTCATACAACTTGGAATTAAAGCAGCAAGAGAAGCAATGCAGGATGCTGGATTTAGTGAAGAATTAGACAAAGAAGAATTTGGCATTGTTTCGGCTTCTGGTATTGGAGGTTTGCCTAACATAGAAAAAAATTCCATTATTTGTTCCGAGCGAGGTCCGCGTAAAATTTCCCCTTTTTTCATACCTTCGGCACTTGTAAATATGTTAGGAGGTTTGATTTCTATAGAGCATGGACTTAAAGGGCCAAATATTTCTTGTGTTACAGCTTGTGCAGCAGGAACTCATGCTATAGGAGAAGCTTATAAAAGTATAGCTTTGGGAAATGCTAAAAAGATGTTAGTCGTAGGTGCAGAAGCTGCGATTTGTCCTGTGGGTATAGGTGGTTTTGCTTCAATGAAAGCTTTATCAACTAGAAATGAAGATCCACAGCATGCTTCAAGACCATTTGACAAAGAAAGAGATGGTTTTGTCATGGGAGAAGGTGCTGGAGCTTTAGTTTTTGAGGAATATGAAGAGGCTAAAAAACGCGGTGCTACGATTTATGCTGAATTAATTGGATTTGGAGAAAGTGCAGATGCGCATCATATTACTTCACCAACTTTAGATGGGCCTTTAAGAGCTATGAAAAAAGCTTTAAATATGGCAGGGAATCCAAAGGTAGATTATATCAATGCACATGGAACTTCAACCCCTGTAAATGACAAAAATGAAACAGCAGCAATTAAAGAGCTTTTTGGCAATAATATCCCGCTTATAAGTTCCACCAAAGGACAAACAGGTCATTGCTTGGGTGCTGCAGGTGCAATTGAAGCAGTTGTTAGTGTTATGGCTTTAAGAGATGGGGTAGTTCCACCTACAATCAATCAGCTTGTAAAAGATGATGAATGTGATCTTGATTATATTCCAAATATATCAAGAAAAGTAGATTTAAAAGTGGTGATGAGTAATTCTTTTGGTTTTGGTGGCACAAATGGCTGTGTTGTATTTAAAAAAGTAGATTAATATGGCTTCTTATTTAGATTTTGAAAAAAATATTCAGCAAATTGACGAGGACATTATCAATGCTCAGATTAAAGGAGATACTGAAGCTGTATCAATTTTAAAGAAAAATCTTGAAAAAGAAATTTCTAAAACTTATAAGAATTTAAGTGATTTTCAGCGTTTGCAATTAGCGCGTCATCCAGATCGCCCTTATGCTCTTGACTATATTGAACTTATTTTAAATGACGCTCACGAAATACATGGTGATCGTGCCTTTAGAGATGATCCTGCTATTGTTTGTTTTATGGGTTATTTAGGAGAGAAAAAAATAATTGTAATTGGTGAGCAAAAAGGACGTGGAACAAAAGATAAAATCGCTAGAAATTTTGGGATGCCACATCCTGAAGGATATCGCAAAGCCTTAAGAGTAGCAAGACTTGCAGAGAAATTTCAAATTCCTATTTTATTTTTGATAGATACTCCAGGTGCTTATCCTGGAATAGGTGCTGAAGAAAGAGGACAAAGTGAAGCTATCGCTAGAAATTTATATGAATTAAGTGATTTGAAAATACCGACCATTGCTATAGTTATCGGAGAAGGCGGTAGTGGCGGGGCGTTAGCTATAGGGGTTGCAGATAAACTTGCAATGATGAAAAATTCTGTTTTTTCAGTAATTTCTCCTGAAGGTTGTGCTGCAATACTTTGGAATGATCCTGCAAAAAGTGAAGCTGCAACCAAGGCTATGAAGGTAACGGCTGATGATTTAAAATCTCAAGGTTTAATTGATGATGTTATAGATGAGCCTACAAATGGTGCACATCGCAATAAAGAGGCTACAGCAGTAGCTATTGCTGATTATGTAAAAAAATCTCTAAATGAACTTGAAAATATTGATGTACGAGAACTTTCTGCAAATCGTATGCAGAAAATTTTAAAGCTTGGAGCCTATCAAGAGGCTTAGGCTTTTACTTCGCTTTTTTAAATAATTTTATTATTTATAATTGTTATCAAAATTAAGTTAATTAAAAGTATTCTTTTTTTATACTTCAAAAATGATTTTAAATATCAAAATAATTATTTTTAAAGGAATTAATTTGACTCAAATCAAAAATATAAAATTTAAAAAAAGTTTACTGTGTTTTTTAATTTTATCTGGAGCTTTGTTAAAAGCAGAAGAAAAATATCAACTTAATGATGTTGTGGTTAGTGCTAGTGGTTTTGAACAAGATTTGGTTGATGCGCCTGCTAGTATTTCTATCATTACAAAAGAAGAGCTTGAAAAAAAGCCAATTAAGGATATAGGAGAGGCTATAGGAGATATTCCAGGTGTAGATGTGACTATGAATAAAACAGGCACTTATGATTTTAGCATACGAGGTTTTGGTAGTTCTTATACTCTAGTTTTAATTGATGGAAAACGTCAAAGTGTTACAAATGGGTTTTATGATAATGGTTTTAGCGGCAGTGAGTCAGGATATCTGCCACCTTTGTCTATGATAGAGCGTATTGAGGTTATACGTGGTCCAGCTTCTACACTTTATGGCAGTGATGCTGTAGGCGGTGTGGATAAATATTATCACTAAGAAAAATCCTGATAAAATCGAAGCAAATATAGAATTTAATACTCTTTTACAACAGCACTCTAATCACTATGGTAATGCTGAGGGATTTAATGCTTATGTAGCAACTCCTTTGATTGAAGATATATTATCAATTTTGCAAGGTTGAAGTATTATGATAAGGCAGCTTCTGATTTAAAATGGCCTACACCGGTTTGGAATAATAACAATCAAAGACCTGATAATTACCAAATTGCTAGTCATAGTCCAGGTGCTTTTACTAGTTTAGGTTTTGGTTCTAGGCTTAATTGGACAGTAGATGATAAAAATAATATATATTTTGATATAGAGCGATATATTAATGAAATTTCAGTGAATTCTACAAGTAGTAGGGCTATTAAAAGTGAAAGACAACTTTTTAAGGATAATATTGTTTTAAATCATGATGGTAACTATGATTTTGGTTCAACTAACTCATATTTACAATATGGTAGCACTAAGGATAAGGAGCTGCATAGCCAAATTTGGGTAGGAGAAGGTAAGGTTGTTTTACCTTGGAATTTAGGTCAATACGGTAATTTAGTAAATACCTTTGGTGCAAGGATTGATTATGAGATATTAAAAATGATCAAGCAAGCGCAGGTAGTCAAATAAGAGGTAAAAATCTTGATCAAACCGCGGTTGCGCTTTATGGGGAAAATGAGTATTTTATAACCGATGATTTGATTTTTACTACAGGTTTGCGTTATATTTATAGCGATTTGTTTGATTCTGAATTTACGCCTAGGGTTTATTTGGTTTATCACTTAAATGATAATATAGCCTTGAAAGGAGGTGTTTCAAAAGGCTATAAAACTCCTGCTGCCAAGCAGTTGACAAATGGATATTATAATTATGCCAATAATAATGCTTATTTTGGAAACCCTGACTTAAAACCAGAAGAAAGTATAAATTATGAATTGGGTGTTGATTTTATGGTATTTGATTTTGCACATTATTCTATTACAGGATTTATTACTGATTTTACAAATCAAATCAGTAGTGAAGATTTAACAGGTATGCAAAATGATATTAATTGTAGCAATGGCATTGTTTGTAAGCGTCCTATTAATCTTGGAAAAACGCAGACTAAAGGTATAGAATTTGCATTTAATACCAAAACTTACAATGGCTTTAGCCTAAATTCAAGTTATACTTTTATGGATAATCGCTACAAAGATGGTCAAAAAAATTGGTTTGGTGGTGATAGAATAGAAAATTTACCAAGACATATAGCAATGTTAAAATTAAACTATGAGCGAGGTAAATTTAGTTCCTATATAAAAACACGAGCAAGACTTGATACTATAGCTAAAGCAAAAGGTGGCGGTAATGGTAGTCTGCCATGGCAAAAATATAAGCCTTTTTATATAGTAGATTTAGGGATAAATTATAAAATCAATAAGCAATCTAGCTTAAGTTTTGCAGTGCAAAATCTTTTTGATAAAAATTTCTTTGATCCGCAAGTTACAAGATGGGATGGGGCTAATCCTGCTGGATATGCAAATCGCTATCAAGATTATACAGAAGGAAGAAGTTTTTGGTTAAGTTATAAATATGATTTTTAATTTTTTAAGGCTTTAATCACCTTTATATTTTCAAAAAAGCAAAAATAAAGTACAATGTGAAAAATAAATAAAAGGTTTTATTATGGCGTTTAAAAATTTAAAAGAACTTTCTTTTGAAAAATCAAATTATATTAAGCCTAAGAGATTTGCTTATGAAAGTAATGGTAGGCTTTGCACTTGGGATTTTATAGAATCTAAAGATAGTGTTTCAGTGCTTTTGTATCATAAAGAATTAGAAAGTTTTATTTTTGTACGCCAATTTCGTATACCACTTTGGTATCATCAAATGCATGATAAAGATTATGTAAAAGATGATGATATGGGCTATACTATAGAGCTTTGTTCTGGGCTTGTGGATAAAAAATTATCTTTAGAGGAAATAGCAAAAGAAGAATGTATAGAAGAACTAGGATATGCTCCTAAAAATTTAGAAAAAATAGGAGATTTTTATACAGGGTTTGGTTCAGGTGTAAGCAAGCAAAGCTTTTATTTCGTAGAAGTTGATGAAAAAGATAAAATTTCTTCTGGAGGTGGAGTTGATGATGAAGAGATTGAAGCTGTTTATGTTAAGGTGCAGGATTTTGAAAAAAAATGTAAAAATATGATAAGAACGCCTTTGCTTGATTTTGCTTATATGTGGTTTTTAAAGGAAAAGTGGGGAAAATTAAAGATTATTTAGGTTAAACCTTAAAAAGGTTCAACCTAGGATTTTAATGATCTGACTCATCAAGCATTTCTTTAAATACATTGAAAAGATCAAGCGATGCATTTTCAGCAACTTCGCATTTATTAATTATGCTGTGTTGAGTAATATCTTTGCTAATATCTTCTGTATTTGCTATTGTTATAGCATTATTCATATTTTCATGAACTTTTTCATGTGGCTCGTTAATTTTTAAGAAGCTTTTATTTTGCCCAAATCTTTCTTTTCCTGTGCTAGCAAGCCATTTTCCTAAGCGACAAGATGTATGATCGGCTAATTGCTTTCCTGATTTGGAAAAAATTTCTTTATAACCATTTAATTTAAAAGCTATATGATCTAGTTTTGCTAAAGATACGAAAGCTTCTGAAGCGATACCAACTGCATTTGAATTAGTAGAATGCGCTTCATTTACTAAGTGAGTAAATTTTTCGGAAAAACTCATAATATGAGCATTAGAATCTATAGAAATTTTTTCAACTTGCTCACTTTGAGTATACATTTCATTTGCATTTTGCTTTAGAAGGTTGATATTCATTTCAACTTCTGTGGTTGCTTTTTGTGTTTTTTCAGCTAGTTTTCTTACTTCATCGGCAACAACAGCAAAACCACGCCCATGTTCACCTGCGCGTGCAGCTTCTATGGCAGCGTTAAGAGCTAAAAGATTGGTTTGATCGGAAACATCTTTAATTAGATTAATTACATTAGTAATTTCATCTACACTTCTATGCAATGTTCCTGCAACATCTCTTGTTTTATTGGCTGATTCTGTAATATTTCCCAAAGAGGCATTGATAGAATTAGCAATATGGTTAAGTTCATCCATTTCAGCAAGAGAAGTTTTAGAATAGCTAGAGATAACTTCTGCCTTATTTACATTTTCTAACATATCGCCTTGAATAATAGTAATATTTTTTAAAACCCCAGTTAATAAAACATTTAAAAGATCTGTTTTAAGTTTAGACTCTAAAGCCGCTTGTTCTAATGATGTAATTTTATTTTTTAATTCTAAATTTTCCGATTGAAATTTTTCAATTTTATGTGTAAGATTTTTATTTTCTTCTTCAAGTTTTTGAAGATCAGAATGGTTTATTTTACTTCCAAACATTGTTTTGCCTTATTTTTTATAATTTGCTAGATATTGGCTAAGTTCATCTTTTACATGAAGCTTTTCTTTTTTTAAAGTTGAAATTTCCATGCTGCTAAGAGAAGTTCTACCTTCTTCTGCATCTTTAATCATGTCATCAAGTTCATTATGACGATCAAATAGTTTATCAAAATGAGCATCTTTACCTTTTAGCTCTGACATTAATTCTCTATATTCATGTAGCATAAACTCTCCTTGTATTAGTGAAATTTAAAATTCATTTAACAAGGTATTTTACACTATTAAAAGATATTTTTGGCTTAAAAAATAATAAAATTAATAATAATTTTTAAATGTGTGTTATATAAGTGATTTATTAAAGTTTATTTTTAAATTGGAAATTTTAAAATTGAGGAATAAATCCTCAAAATTATTTAGAATTTTGTTTTTTTAGAGTTCTCAGAGTAGAAGCTGCGATTCTCATTTTTCTCGTGGTGCCATCTTCTAAAGTTACACGAACTGTTCTGAGATTAGGTAAAAAGCGTCTTTTTGTTTTATTGTTAGCATGGCTGACATTATTACCCACCATTGGACCCTTGCCTGTGATTTGACATACTCTTGCCATTTTCTTGTCCTTATGAAAATTTTTAAATGAAGATTCTATCAAAATTAAGCTTAAAATATTCCATAATTTATAGTTTTTTTAATATATAAGTCGATAAAATATTATTTATCACATTTATATATAGTTTAAGGTTTTGATCATGTATGTAGCTCCAAGTTTATTGTCTGCAAATTTTTTGAAATTAGAAGAAGAAGTTAAAGCTATTGAAGCTGCAGGTGCAGATCTTTTGCATATTGATGTAATGGACGGACACTTTGTTCCAAATTTGACTTTCGGACCTTGCGTGATCGAAAAAATTTCAACTATTAGTAAGTTGCCATTAGATGTGCATTTAATGGTTAAAGATGTAAGTAAATTTATAGATCTTTTTATCCCTTTGAAACCAAAATTCATTTCTTTTCATATGGAAAGCGAAGTTCATCCTATAAGGCTTTGTGAATATATAAGAAGTCAAGGAATCCATCCTGCTATTGTTTTAAATCCACATACTCCTATTGATTCTATTAAACACATGCTAGAATTTGTAGATATGGTGCTTTTAATGAGTGTTAATCCTGGATTTGGTGGACAAAAATTTTTACCTTTGGTACATGAAAAAATCAAAGAATTACGCCAAATGATTGATAAAAAAAATGCTAAAGTTTTTATAGAGGTTGATGGTGGTGTTAATGGTTTAAATGCTAGCGATTTAGAGGAATCCGGAGCTGATATTTTGGTGGCTGGAAGTTATATTTTTTCTTCCAATGATTATAAAACTGCAATTTCATCTTTAAAGCTTGAATTTTGAGTTTACAGCAAATTGATCAGATTATTTCTATATTAAACAAGCAAAGCAAGCCTTATGATTGGGTGATGCAAGAGTTTGCCAAAGTTGAAGAATTAAAAAATTTTGATTTAGATTTGGAAACTTTTGAGCTTTTGGGTTTGGGCTTAACTTTGAATAAAGATAATATTTTTATCCTTAAAACACGCACAACAAAAATTAAAGATGAAATTTTTTGTATAGTAGATATAGAAAGTACTGGCAGTGTAAGTAAGGGGGAAATTTTAGAAATTGGAGCAGTAAAAATTCAAAATTCTAAAGAAATTGGACGCTTTCAAAGTTTTGTTAAAGTAAAAGAAATTCCAGAAAATATAACCGAACTTACGGGTATTACTTATGAGATGGTGGAAAATGCTCCAAGTTTAACAAAGGTTTTAAGTGATTTTAGGCTTTTTTTAAAAGACAGTATTTTTGTAGCACATAATGTGCGTTTTGATTATAGTTTTATTTCTAAGGCTTTAAATGAGTGTGGTTTTGGCATTTTACTTAATCGTCGTATTTGTACTATAGAATTTGCACAATGTTGTATAGAAAGTCCAAAATATAAACTAGAGGTTTTGAAAGAATTTCTGGGCGTGGAAAATACGCATCATAGGGCTTTAGACGATGCTTTGGCAGCTGCTGAAATTTTTAAATATTGCCTTGGAAAACTTCCCTATCATATAAAAACTACAGAAGAACTTATAAATTTTACAAAGACTGCCACGCATAAAGCAAAAATAAATATTTAAAGAGTATAATTAAGACATAAATGACGGGAGCTTGTGTAACAGGCTGAGAGTAAGCTAAAAGCTTAGACCGAACCGGATCTGGATAATGCCAGCGTCGGGAAGATTTATAAATTTCAATACTTTAAAAATTTATACTCACCCTTCATTTATCCAAATTTTTTAAAGGATAAATTTATGAAAACTCAAATGAATTATGCGAAAGAAGGTATTTTTACTAAAGAAATGCAGATTGTTGCACAAAAAGAAAATTTAAGTAAAGATTTTTTGCTTGAAAATATTGCTTGCGGTAAAATTATTATCCCTGCAAATATTAATCATAAAAGTCTTGATCCAAATGGTATAGGTTTTGGACTGCGTACTAAGGTTAATGTAAATTTAGGAGTTTCAAATGATTGCGTTGATTATAGCGAGGAAATGAAAAAAGTAGAGCTTGCTCATAAATTTGGCATAGAAGCGATTATGGACTTAAGCAATTATGGCAAAACAAGTCGTTTTAGAGACGAGCTTGTTAATGTTTCAAAAGCTATGATAGGAACAGTTCCTGTATATGATGCAGTAGGATTTTTAGAAAAAGATTTAAAACAAATTGGTGCTAAAGACTTTTTAGATGTTGTATATCATCATGCTAAAAGTGGGGTTGATTTTATGACAATTCATGCAGGTATTAATTCTCGCGCAGCGCATATTTTTAAACAAAGTAAAAGACTTACAAATATAGTTTCAAGAGGAGGCTCTGTACTTTATGCTTGGATGATGATGAAAGATGCTGAAAATCCTTTTTTTGAGTATTATGATGATTTGCTTGACATTTGTTTAAAATACGATGTAACTTTATCTTTGGGCGATGCTTTGCGTCCTGGCTCTACTCACGATGCAAGTGATGGGGCACAAATTTCAGAACTTATAGAATTATCACTCCTTACTCAAAGGGCTTGGGATGTTGGGATTCAAGTAATGATAGAAGGTCCAGGGCATATGGCTATTAATGAAATAGAGGCAAATATGCAATTAGAAAAGCGTTTATGTAAAGGAGCGCCTTTTTATGTCTTAGGACCTTTGGTAATAGATATTGGCGCAGGGTATGATCATATTAGTGGTGCTATTGGAGGAGCTGTGGCTGCAGCTAGCGGTGCTGATATGCTGTGTTATGTAACACCTGCTGAACACTTAAGACTTCCAAATTTAGAAGATGTTAGAGAGGGTATAGTTGCGACTAAAATTGCAGCTCATGCAGGAGATATAGCTAAACTTCCAAAAGAAAGAGCAAGAGATGATGAGATGAGTAAGGCTAGGCAAGAGATAGATTGGGAGAAAATGTTTAAACTTGCTATTGATGGAGAAAAGGCCAAAAAAATGTTTAATGAGCGTCGTCCTGATGATTTAAACTCATGTTCTATGTGTGGAAAAATGTGTGCAATGAATACTATGAATCAAATTTTAAAAGGCGAAGATGTGAGTTTAGCTTGAATAAACTTTGAGAGTAAGATCTATAGAGATACCTTGCTCTCCTGCTTTAAGATTAAGTGGATAATCAAGCTTGATTAAGTTATTATAGTTTTTTAGAGCATCAATAAAATCATAAAGCCTTCTAGGATTGTTCATTGTCGCTTTAATGGCTAAGCGGTTTTTTAGATATTTTTCTTGTTTTTCGGGCTTAGTTTCTTGAATTTTTACATTTTGAAAATATTTTTGTAAAAAAATATCAAAATTTCCTATATTAAAATTTTGCTCAAATTGCTCTAAACTTTTGTTGTTTTCGCTTCTTAGAGTTGATATTTTATCTTCACTAAAGTCAAATTTTAATTTAGCGGCTTTTAAGATAGCAAGTTGTGAATTTTCTCTAAGATTTGCTTGTTTATAATTTTTTAATGTCGGTAAAAGTAAAAATAAGATCAAGGCTGTGCAAACGCTTATAAAACTTAACGCGCAAATGATAAGCTTTAATAAATCAATTTCTTCTAGACTTTTATCTTTCATCTGCAACTCCTGGAATTTGTTTACTAATACTAACAAAACGATACCACCCATTATCTAAGCGATAATAGGTTGTATAGCTTTGATCAAAGATGCTTTTTAAAGGGGTTTCTAAAAGTAGAGTAAACATTTCTCTTGTAGGAGTGACTCCGATAAGTTTTAAGGAATATTCGTCTTGTTCAACACTTTCAAGAGTAATATTATCAGTTTTTACAATAATATCAAATAGATTTTTTAAGCTTTCTTTAACAATTTGATTTTGAGTGTTAAAATTTTTCGCTATTTGGCTTTGATCAAATAAAATTTCATAAAGCATTTCATTTTGCTTAGTTTGATTTTGAAGCACTATAACTTGTTGTTTTTCATCATCGATAGAGCTATTGATTAATGCAATTTTTATTGTATATGTAAAATATACTAGCAAGATAAATAATATACTAAAACCAAAAAGTCCTAGCCAAATTTTATCAAAGAGTGTGAAAATAGGTTTTTTTCTTGGCTGTATGAAGCTATAAGTCATTTAAGCTCCTTTTGCATCAATTCTATCATAAGATCTAAGGTGTTGATTTGTTTCGTTTTTATCTCTAAAAAAGTTTCACTTTCTAAAAAATCAATAGCACTTATGTTAATATCTGATTCACTATATAATAAAATACCATTGATAAATACCCCAGCATATTTATCATCATTATAAAATTTTTCAATGCTCGTAATAATATAACGGCATAGTTCCATATCATTGCTAAATTGATTTAATTCATCAAGATTAAAATTATCATTATTATTCAAAGTTTCAAGATTATTTTCTTGATCAAGTAGATCAAATTTATTATTTAAGGCTTCATTGAAGTTATCTAGGGTAACTTCAGTATCATTGTTGTTGTTTTCAATTTCTTGATTATCTTCTGATGGAAGTTCAAGCTCTAAACCTAATTCTTGCTCAAATATTTTAAAATCACCGTATAAGATAGTATTGCCTTTAGCAACAATAATTGCCAAAAGATGTCCTTGCTTAAATCCATAAAGTAAAATTTGGTCATCAGGCTGTTTTTCTTTTTGTATATTGTAGTAAAGAAGAGCAAAAGGGGAATATAAAAAATCTAAACCTCTATATTCTTCAAAAAGCTCGCTATAATATTCCACATGTTCGGTAGCCGTATAAACAAGGCCATTATTAAACAAAATATGCTGTAAGCTGATTTTTCCTATATTAAAGTGCTCACAATCTTGAATATTTGTACTAGGTATTAATCCTTGTTCTTTGGCATCTAAAAATAAAGCAGTGTGGTAAAATAAGAAATGCTTGCTTAAATTTTTTATGTATTCTAGTAAATTTTCGCTTTTATCAAAAGTTTTTTCATTGCTACTGATTAGTTTATTTCCTCTATAAATAGAAGCTTTTACAATATTTTTTTTATCTTCTAAAATAATACTAATAAAAAGTTGTGGAAATATTTTTTTAAGTAAAAATAACATTTCATTCCTTAAATTGATCAGCTAAGCTAATTTTATCAAATTGTTTCATTAGAAATTCTTTAGCTTTTTCTTTATCTAAAGATAAAATATCCAAAGGTTCACTTAGACTATAAGTAATCTTACTAAAAGGTTTTGGCAAGATCATCTTATCCCAACTTTTAAATTTCCAAAAACGATTTGCTTCATAGTTTAAAATTCTTATCTTTAGTTCTTTTTTTTGAGCCAAAATGATAGAACCATCTGAAATACTATGATAAGGCCCTCGTGGACCATCGGGCGTGATAACTATATCGTCATTTTGTTCTAAAACTTTAAATGCAGCTCTAAGTGCACTGCTAGCACCCCTTGAAGTGCTTCCTCTTACAGTATCAAGACCGAAAAGCTTGATGATTTTTGCAATTTGTTCTCCATCTTTATGGTGGGAGATCATGACATAGGCTTTTTTATTTTTTTGTCTATAATGTCTAAACGCAAAAGGCATGAGTGCTAATTTTCCATGCCAAAAAAGTATCACACCAGCTTTACGGTCAACTTTTTCACCTTTATAGTGCTTTTTACAGCTTAAAAAAATAAGCCATTGCAAGATGAAAATTATATATGTTAAGCAATGGATTTTAAACGATTTCCCCATATAAAACCATACGCTTTGCATTAGTTATTTTTACTTCTTTAAATTGCCCTAAAAGTTCTTCGCTACCTTCAACTTGAACTAAAAAATTATTATCTGTTCTTCCAGCAATGCTATTGCCTGCTCTTAATTCTTCAAATAAAACTTTAAAAGTTTTATTTTCTTGTTTTTTTACAATTTCATCTAAAATTTCACTATGACGATTTTGTAAGGTGCTAAGTCTTCTTGAAGCTGTTTCTTCATCGATTTGATTAGGCATGGTTGCGGCTTTTGTTAAAGGGCGTTTGGAGTATTTAAAAGAAAAAATTTGTTCAAAACGCACTTTTTCCAAAACATCCATAGTTTCTTCAAAATCTTTTTCACTTTCCCCTGGAAAAGCTACAATAATGTCTGTAGAAATGCTAACATTTGGACAAAGTTCTCTAAGTTTTAAAGCTCTATTTAAATACCATTCTTTAGTATAGCCACGCTTCATAGCTTTTAAAATTTCACTTGAGCCGCTTTGTAAAGGCATGTGCATGGATTTGCAAACTTTTGGATTATTGGCAAAAACTTCTAAAAATTTATCATCCATATGCAAAGGATGTGGACTTGTAAAGCGAATGCGTTCTAAATCTTCTATGGTGCTAAGTTCTTCTAAAAGATCTGAAAAGTCCATTTTTTTATGCTCGTTTCTAAATCTTTTGCCGTAGTTATTGACATTTTGTCCTAGCAAAAAAATCTCTTTAGCACCTTTTTCAACAGCTTTTTGAGCTTCTTTGTAGATAATGTTAAAAGGTATGGAAATTTCATCTCCTCTAGTATGTGGCACTATACAATAAGTGCAGTGTTTATCACAACCTATGGAGATATTAATATAGGATTTATAAATACTATTTCTAAAATCTGCAAAAGCAAATTCACTTTCATCATAGTCTATGTCCACGCCCATAAATTTTGGAGTTTTTATAGCTTGAGTGATTTTGGAAATATTTCTTGCTCCTAGAACAAAATCCACATAAGGAGCACGTTTGAAAATTTCATTTCCTAAATGTGATGCAGTACATCCACAAACTCCTATTTTAGCACCTTCTTTTTTAACTTTTTCAAAACCACCTACTTCTGAGAAAAGTTTATGCACAGGTTTTTCACGCACTGAACAGGTATTGATAAGAATAAGATCTGCTTCTTTGATATCTTCTGTTAGTGCGTAATTTTCTTTTTGTGTTAATTCTGCGATCATATGCTCAGAATCTCTAACATTCATCGCACAACCTAAAGTTTGGATAAAAAGTTTTTTAGCACTCAAAGAATATGTACCTCATACATAAAATCATTATCATCAAGTCCGTATTTTACGGTTCTATGATAAATGCTTACTCCTTTTTTTTCAAAATGATTTACAAGGGCAATGAGTTGTTTGTGTGTATTATCTTTATCAAAATAAAAAAACTTTTGTCCTTCTTTTTCTATAGCCTCTTCGATTTTTTCTAGGCTAATATTTTTAGGTTTTTCATTAATCAAAGTTCTTGCCAATTTTAATTCCATAGCTAAATCCTTAAGAATTTTCATTTTAATCTATAATTTTAGCAAATTTTACTTTTAATTAAACTTATTAAGGATATAATTTTTATCTACATTTTTAAATTTCCCACAAAAAAGGTTTTATAAAATATGGAAAAGATAGCAGATATTATCGAATCTATTGCTAATGAAAAAAATTTAAACTTAGAGAATGTAAGAGAAAAGGTAGCTACCGCTTTAATCAATACTGCAAAAAGAATTTATGGACAAGAATATGAGTTTTTTGTGGATCCTAAAAATTTAAATCTTTATCAAAAAATTACCATAGTAGCAGATAATGACGAGAGATTGCAAAATAAAAGTGAGAGTTTTATCGCGTTAAGTAAGGCAAAATCAGAAGCTCCAGATGTTGAAATAGGAGATGAATTAACCTATGAATGTTCTTTGGAAAATTTAGGAAGAACTGCGGTAAATACCTTGCATAAAGAACTTGAATATCATATACAAAAATTATTAGAACAAACTATTTTTGAAAAATATAAAAACAAAGTAGGGCAAATGGTTTTTGGTACAGTTGTTAGAGTGGATAATGAAGAAAATACTTTTATTGAAATAGATGAATTAAGAGCTTTTTTACCGAGAAAA
>CBJMI02800__coassemble_659_pt1 | contig 17718 bp, 17 predicted proteins | sample CBJMI02800__metabat2_low_PE_005 | metagenome-assembled genome bin CBJMI02800 | reverse complement strand
AGTGCGAGGTATGCGTATATTAAGCTGAGCTAATGCGCTCTGTGTAAATCCTGAACAATCAGCACCTTTTTTACTAGTTCCACCTAAAACATAAGGGGTTTTTTTCCATTCATTTGCAATAACCTTGAGCCTTGCTTCTTTATTTGTGTTGTAACTAGGATGATAGTTTAGATTCTGATAAAAACTACATCCACTTATAAAAAATATAATCGTAATAATAAAAAAAATATGCCTCATCAATCCCCTTAAGATCGAGTAGTAAAGAATTTAAGATAAATAAAACCCCAAATCCCAGAACAAAATGAGGCTATAAGAATAGCTAAGTTATCTGCATAATTAAAAATATCACTAACTTCATACGCCAATCCATCAATAAACAAACTCATTGTAAAACCAATTCCTGTAAGTATGCAAACCCCATAAAGTTGTTTCAAATTTGAACCTTGGGGCAAAGCTGCAAATTTAAAGCGGATTGCCAAATAAGAAAATAAAAATACACCCACTTGTTTACCTACAAAAAGCCCTAAGAAAATACCTACACTTACACCTGAAAAAATTGCTCCTATATCGATATTGGATAAATTTACTCCAGCGTTAGCAAAAGCAAATAAAGGTAAAATAATAAAAGCAATCCAAAATTTTAAGCTTTCATAAATTTCTTCTAAAAATGCTTCCCCATTTTTAGTTTGCATCGGTATAAAAAATGCTGTTATGATTCCAGCTAAAGTTGCATGTACTCCACTTTTTAAAACACTAATCCAAAGAATAACTGAGCAAATAAAATAAAAAGACTTTCTTGTTATCCCTAAAAGATTTAAAATAAGCATTACCAAAATAGCAAGTCCTGCAACGACAAAAGCAACTATTGATAATTTTGTCGTATAAAAAATAGCTATAATTAAAATAGCACCCACATCATCAAAAATAGCCAAAGAAAGTAAGAAAATTTTTAAACTTGATGGAATGTGCTTGCCACACATCATTAAAATCGCTAAGGCAAACGCTGTATCTGTGGCTGTAGGTATAGCCCAACCTTTTAAAGTATAAGCATCTCCTATATTTACCAAAGCAAACAACATCGCAGGTATAAGTATACCCCCTAAAGCAGCCATAAAAGGTAAAACAATATTTTTAGGATTTTTAAAATCCCCGTGCAAAAATTCCTTCTTAAGCTCAAGCCCTATAGCAAAGAAAAATATAGATATAAGCCCATCATTTATCCAAAGTAAAAAAGGCTTATTAAGCTCAAATTCACCTACACTAAATCCGACTTTTAAATTTAGAAATTCTCGATAATGTTCGCTAAAAGATCCATTTTGCACAAGCAAAGCAAGCAAAGTACAAACTATAAGTAAAACGCCGCCAAAAGCCTCATTTAAAACTAAAGTTTTTAATTTATGTACTATATTATTCATTTAACAATCTTAAGATAAATAAAACCAACAATGGCACTTAAAAAACTAGCTACTAAAATAGCAAGTTTATCCGCATATTCAAAAATATCACTATTTTTATAAGCCAAACCATCAATAAACAAGCTCATCGTAAAACCGATGCCTGTTAAAATACATATACCATAAAATTTTCCATATTTAATATTTTCAGGTAATTTTGCAAGTTTAAGTTTGATAGCAATAAAACAAAAAGTGAAAACACCTAATTGTTTTCCTAAAAATAGTCCTAAAATAATCCCAAGACTTACAGGAGAAAATACTGAACCAAGATGCATATCTCTAATATCAATTCCAGCATTGGCAAAAGCAAATAAAGGTAAAATAAAATAAACTACCCAAGGATTTAAATCCTTAAGAACTTCATGTAAATAAGGTTTTTTATTTTTTGTATCAAGAGGTATAAACAAAGAAATGATCACACCAGCCAAAGTTGCATGTACTCCACTTTTAAGCATAGCTATCCACAACACAACACCTACCAACACGTACAAAGAAAGATGGGTGATGTGATAATAATTTAACAAAAGCAGAGCAAATATACAAAACAAACAAATAATAATTGCTAAAGCTGAAAGCTGATCTGTATAAAACAAAGCAATAATAACAATAGCACCCAAATCATCAAAAATAGCTAAAGAGAGTAAAAAAAGTTTTAAACTTGTAGGAATTTTATTTCCCAAAAGCATTAAAATACCCACTGCAAAAGCTATATCAGTTGCTGTAGGTATTGCCCAACCTTTCATAGCAAAATCATGAGAATAATTAATAGCAATAAAAATTAAAGCCGGAGTAATCATACCCCCTAAAGCTCCGAATATAGGTAAAGATACAGCTCTTATATTTTTAAGTTGCCCACGTAAAATTTCATATTTTAACTCAAGCCCTATACATAGAAAAAATATAGCTATCAAACCATCATTTATCCATAAATCCAACGACTTTGAAATTTGAAAATGATCAAATCCTACTGTAAAATTAGCATGAAAAAAATCTGTATAAATAGCACTTAAAGAAGAATTTTTACATAATAAAGCTAAAAATGTAAAAAATATAAGCAAAATACCAGGGAAAGTTTCACTTAAAACCATCTTCTTTATCATTTGCATCCTTGCTCCTAAGTAAATATTTGTAAAAATTTAATACGATAAATAAAATGGTAAAATTATAACGAAAAAATACTAAAGAAATAATTATTTAAAAAAACAAGCCCAAGATACCAAAAAGTTCTTAAGCTTGTTCTTAAGATATTTAAGCGTAAATATCCAAACCACTAGAGCTAGAAGCTTGTGGAGCGGAGGCTTGAGAGACACCTTCCATACCTTCGATGAGTTCATTCATCAATGCCTCGTTTGTGTCCATAGATTTTTTCAAAACTGAAGTATTAACAGCAGTCATTAAATTAACATTACCCATAGAAACATCTGAAACCATACATCCTCCTTTTAGATTGAGTCTTAAGACTTTATTTAAATCGGATGATATTTTTAAAACTTAATATTTTTTACTAAACTTTTTAAAATTTTTCAAGGGAACCAATATCTGAAATTAAAAATCATAAATTTTTTAAGATAAAATCCTATTTTAAAAATTTTTACACTATGAAACAATAAGCAAAATATAAATAATTGATGCTTTTAAAAGCGAATTAAATGGATAAAAATTTATTTCAATAAATTTAAGTTTTATCTTATTTTATACAATTTTTAATATAATCTAAAATTATAATTTTAAATGAGAAATCAGGAGCTTGCTAATGTTACTTAACACGCCTTGCAGGGGGATAGTAGATACAAATTTTGAAAGCAAAAGAATTAGCATAACTTCAACTTTAAAATTTCAAGAAAAAAAGAAAAAGTAGAAGCTAAGGCTGAGAAAGAAGAAGCAAATAAAGACAATAGCGATTCTACAAACACAAATACCAATAAAAAAGATAAACTTTTGGATATATCTGCTTAGTCTAAAATATACTATAGCTATATCTCCTTAAAGAATACGCAATAAATGATTTTTTGATTTTTATTAAGCTTTTAAAACATCGAAAAAAGGAAAAATTAAAAAACACAAAAACAATATCCCAAAGTCCATAGCTTAGAAGAAGACCTTGCGATACTTAAAAACAACCCATATTAAATCACAAAAATAAAATATATTTAAATATTTATTAAAATACATTTTATAATTTAATAAAAAAATATTATCAATATAAAAGCTTATTTTTTAGTTCTATTTAAGATTTTTAGTATTATACTAGCCATTATTTATTTTGATAATAAATATTATTTTTATCAAAAATCAAGGATAATGATAATGAAAATTTTTAAAATTGTATTTTTAATTATAAGTATTTTTTTATCAAGCTCAGCTTTTGCTAGGGTAGATGATTATATTAATGAAGCAAATCTTATCAAAGATATGCTAAAACAAAGCATAGAAACTTATAAAAAGGGCGATAATCTAGGCGCCAAAAAGCTTAGCGAAGATGCGTATTTTCAACATTTTGAAAATATGGAAGGCCCAATAGGAAGAAACATAGGAAGAAAAGCTATCACTATGGAACGTAAATTTGTAAATTTGCGTCGCATGTATAAAGATGAAGCTCCTTTGACACAAATTAATGCTTTAATTGATAGTCTTTATTATGATCTTGATGAAGTAGCTCCGATTTTACAAAATGGATATCGTTTAAAAGCAGAAGCAAGCGATATAAACTATGATAAGGCTAAAGCTGAAAAATCAAGCCTAGAAGCCAATGCCAAACGCGAAGCTGATGCAGAAGCTTTAATCGCACAAATGATGGGTGTGGATAAAAAAGATTTAGCACAAAGCTCTTTAACCACCCAAGCTCCTATACCTATAAATAATGATACAAGCAAACTTACAGATAATAATGCAAGCGCTGATTTACAAGCTGCCGCTGCAATGGACGCAAGATTGCAATTTATACTAGATAATATCTCTACCAAATTTTCACAGGCAGCTAATGCTTTTAAAGAAAAAAACTACCAAACTAGTAAAGATTTTTTAAATGATGCCTTATTTAGTGATTATCGCAATACCAAAGTAGAAATTTTAGTAAATAAATTTACCAAAGCAGGAAACGATCAAAAAATTCAACAAGCCATACGCACCCTTATACGCCAAATCAACGATGCAAAAATAGATGAAAAAGGCTTAAGAGATGGCTTAGATAACATAGAAGAACAAATTTTTGATGTTTTCTTGCAAATTCCAAATTCAGAACTTTCAAGTTTGCAAATTTCAGGCTTTAATGATGAAACAAAAGGCAAAGATTATGCCAAAGTTTCTAATGATATCAAACTTGCTTTAGATGAAATTTTAAAAAATTATGATGGCTTTAGCACTTCTATGGTAGATGATTTACAAGAAATTTATCTAGATATTTTTGAATCAAGCGGTATGGAAAATAAAATCGGTGCTGTAGATAGTGGCTTAAAACTTAAAATAGAAAGTTTATTTTCCAAAGGCGTGGCACTGATTAAAGCAAATGCAGATAAAAAAGAGCTTGAAGCTACTTTTAATGACTTAGAACAACTCATAGCCAGCAGCGTGGATAAAATTCAAGATTCTACTCCTTATTCGTTGTTTATATGGGCTTTAGGTATTATTTTGCGTGAAGGCTTGGAAGCTTTGATTATCATTGTAGCCATTGTTTCTTATCTTGTGCAAAGTGGCAACAAAAATCGTCTAAATATCGCCTATAGTGCTCTTTTTACAGGAGTGATTTTAAGTTTCATTACCGCTTTTGGAGTTTCTTGGCTATTTAAAGAAAATGCAGGTCAAAGTAGAGAGCTTATAGAAGGTATTACCATGCTTATAGCCGTATTACTACTCTTTTATGTGGGCTTTTGGCTACTTTCAAACGCACAAAATAAAAAATGGACAAGCTTTATCAAACAAGGTGCTATAGATGCTATATCAAATAATAGCGCAAAAACCCTTTGGATCACCGTATTTTTAGCTGTTTATAGAGAAGGTGCAGAAACTGTGCTTTTTTATCAAGCCTTGCTTTTTGATGCTAAAACAAGCACTGATTTTGGTGCTGTTTTTGGCGGACTTGGACTTGGAATTTTAATACTTATTGTTTTATATTTTCTTTTAAAAGCAGGAGCCATTCGCATACCTGTAAAACAATTTTTCTATATCACTTCTTACATTATTTTTTACATGGTTTTTGTTTTTACAGGCAAAGGCATAGCCGAACTCATAGAAGGAAAAGTCATCATTCCTAGTCTTATACCTATGAATTTTGAACCGATTTTATGGCTTGGAATTTATCCTTACTATGAAACTTTAATCCCTCAATTTATAGTTTTAATTATGCTAATTATTGGCATTTTAATAACAAAACAAATTTCAAAAAAAGGAGTAAAATCATGATAAAAAAAGTTTTATCAGTAGTTGCTGCAGCTGCGGTTATTAGTACAAATTTATTTGCAGGCGAAGTGCCAATCGGCGATCCAAAAGAACTTAATGGCATGGAAATAGCCGCTGTTTATTTACAACCTATTGAAATGGAGCCAAGAGGTATTGATTTAGCTGCATCTTTAGCAGATATTCACCTAGAAGCTGACATTCACGCACTTAAAAACAATCCAAATGGTTTTCCAGAAGGTTTTTGGATGCCTTATTTAACTATAGCTTATGAACTTAAAAATACCGACACAGGTGCAATTAAACGTGGAACTTTGATGCCTATGGTGGCTGATGATGGTCCTCACTATGGTGCAAATATTGCTATGGAAAAAGATAAAAAAGGTGGCTTTGGCGTAGGAAATTATGAACTTACTTTTTATATCTCAAATCCAGAAAAACAAGGTTTTGGACGCCATGTTGATGAAGAAACAGGTGTGGGTAAGTGGTTTGAACCTTTTAAAGTAGATTATAAATTCAAATACACAGGCACGCCAAAATAATTTTACGCTCGGATTTTCCGAGTGTTTGAATATTTTTATTTTTATTTTTATTTGAAAAATTAAAATAACAATGTTTAAAGAGTAAATTATGAGTATATATTTTGTGCATTTTCTTATCAGTGTTTTACCGCTAAGTATTTTAATGGCCTTTATCACTCCTAATAAAAAATATATTTTTAAAAGTTTTTTAGTAGTTTTTTTGGGCTTTTTATTTGGATATTTTGCTTTTTTTATCGCAGCACAATTTTTAAAAACCGAAAATTTAATCTTTAATTTTGATTTTGTTTTTATAGGTTTATTGCTAGTAAGCTTTATATTTTATTTTTGGAAAAAAATTGAAATTTTAAATTTTATTTTATTGGGAATTTTAAGTTTTTGCACCGCTTTGCATTATTATTTTTTAAGTCAAGATTTCCCTATTTTTACTAGCTCTTTAATCGATAGCGAAGGTATAAGTTCTTTAGGTTTTATTGCTTTAGCCTTGCTTGTTTGTATTTTGATTTTCTTCTTTTTAAAATGGCAAAAAAATTTTAATCAAAAAACAAGCTTTATGCTGTTTTTACTGCTTATCCTTATAGAAAGCGATAAAGCTCTAGCCAATATCTTGCTTACTTTAATGCGAAATTCCATCATAGAAACTCATGCTTTTTTGGTGAGTTTTGTAGGAAAAAGTAATTATTTTGGTGTTTTTGGAATTTATGTTTATTTAATTTTCATCACTTTTTTGGCATTCTTAAGCTTAAAAATTCGCAAAAAAAATATAAGCAAAAAACAAATTTTAGATATAAATTATCGCAAAAACGAAGCTAAAACAAGTCTTATTAATCGCTATTTTTCCAGTGTTTTCATCTCTTGTGTTATAAGTTTTTGCATTGTTTTATACTTTTTTATGGTAAGCTCTAAGCCTTTAACCATAGATGAGCCTAAAGAAATTTTACCCGATAAGAATGGCAAATTTATCTTTGATATAGCTCTTTTAAGGGACAACAAACTCCACCGCTTTGCTTATATCAGTGCTGAAGGCAAAGTGATAAGGTTTTTTCTTATCAACAAAAGAGAAGATAGGGATTCTCCTGTAGCTGTTTTTGATGCTTGTATGATTTGTGGAGATATGGGCTATATCAAAAAAGATGGACAACTCATTTGCATTTCTTGCAATGTGCGTATTTTCTTACCTAGTGTAGGTAAAAGCGGGGGTTGTAATCCTATCCCACTCAAATACGAATACGATGGTAAAAAAATCACCATAGATGTTAAAGATGTAATAGCAGGATCTAATTATTTTAGTCAAATCAAAGAAATTGAAGTGCAAGATCCTGTATCAAAAACAAAGGTTATAAACACCCAAGCTCCTTTTTCTTATAGCTATAAAGGGATTACTTATTATTTTTCAAATCAAAACAACTATGAAGAATTTAAAAAAGATCCTACAAAATATGTAGAAGAAAACGAAGCCCAATTTTTAATCCAAAGGAGAAATGATGTTGGCTAAAATGATTTTTAACTCTATATTTAAAAACAAAATTCAAAAATTTTTAGCCTTTCTTACTTGTTTTTTAGCCACGCTTTTGCTCTCTACTATGCTAAATATTACCCTAAGTATAGGTGATGAAGTAACTAAACAACTCAAAAGCTATGGCTCTAATATCCTTGTTTTACCCAAAGGCTCAAGCCTTAGTATAGAAATAGGTAATGAACTTTATGAACCCTTAAAAAACAAAAACTACCTAGAAGAAAAAAATTTATATATGATTAAAGACATTTATTGGCGTAACAACATCACCGCACTTGCTCCTTTTTTGGAAGGTAAAATCACAATTGAAAACTCCCAACAAAAAGCACTTATTTATGGTACTTATTTTCAAAAAGCCATAAAAATTAAAGATGATGATGATTTTATCACAGGTATAAAAAGTCTTTATCCTTATTTAGCAGTGCAAGGAGAATGGGCAAAAGATGATAGCAATGAAATCATGCTAGGCGAAGACTTTGCTAAAAACAATAAATTAAAATTAGGAGATACTATCAAACTCATAGGAGAAAACAATCAAAGCAAAGAAGCAAAAATCGTAGGTATTTTGCTTCATGCCAATCCTAAAATGTCAAATAAAATCATCGCTCCTTTAAATTTAGCTCAAGATTTACTCAACAAACAAGGATTTTACTCAAGTGCAGAAGTAAGAGCTTTTACCATACCTGAATCAGCCCTTTCTGAAAAAGTGCGTCGCATGGGCGAAGAAAAATTAGATCAGTTAGAATATGACAAATGGTATTGCTCAGCCTATGTAGGCTCAATCGCTAGTCAAATTAGCGATGGCTTACCAGGTGCTGATGCAAAAGCTCTAAATGCTATAAGCGATGCTCAAAGCTTGGTGGTTAAAAAGATCCAATCCTTAATGGGCATTACTTGCATTATTTGTCTTATTGTTGCAAGTATTGCGATTTCAAGTCTAATGAGTTCTGAAATTCATCGTAGAAAAAAAGAAATAGGACTTTTAAAAGTACTTGGTGCTAATACTTTTCAAATTTATCTCATCTTTGCTGGTGAAAATTTAATCGTAGCTTTATTTGCTGCTTTATTTGGATTTATTTTTGGCACAGCACTTTCTCAAATCATCAGCCTTAGTATTTTTGGATATTTTATTGATATAGCCTTTATAGCTTTACCTTTAAGCTTTATTTTTGCAGGACTTATTGCCTTACTAGGTTGCTTGCTTCCTATCAAAAATATCACACAACTTTCAGCTGCAGGAGTGCTTTATGGTAGATAAGTTTTTCCTTAATGAGCTTTTTAAAAGCATTAGCTTTTCTTATCAAAGACTTTTTATAATAGTTTTAAGTGTTTTTATAGGAGCACTTACTTGCTCAGCTTTTTTAAATATTTATTTTGATATTGACACCAAACTTTCTAAAGAATTAAAAGCTTATGGAGCAAATGTAATGATAAGCCCTAAACAGGATGAAAATTTTATCTCCAATGCTGAGTATGAAAAAATAAAAGAAAATTTAAAGGCTAGGGCTTTAACTCCTTTTTTGTATGATTTTTTAAATTTAGGCAGTACAAGCGGAGTGGTTTTAGGCACTGATTTTAAGGCTTTAAAAATCACTAAACCTTTTTTAGAAGTTAAAGAAGGAAGCTTTTCTCTAAATGATTTTGATGAAAATTCAGCCTTTTTAGGGGTTAATTTAGCCAAGCAACTAGGCCTAAAAACAGGTAATGAACTTCAAATTTACAATCCAAACAATGGAAAAAGCATAAAACTTACCATAAAAGGCATACTTTCAAGCAATGATGAATTTGATAGCATTGTTTTAGCCCCTTTAAGCGTGGTGCAAAATTTAAGCGATAGAGCCGGTATTAACTATGCTAATGCTGTAGTTTATGGAAATTTTGATGAAGTTAAAGCCAAAACACAAGCAATCAGCAATGAATTCATCGATGCAAAACCTATATCTTCAGTATCCTTAAGTGAAGGTTTAGTGCTTGGAAAAATCAAAGCTTTAATGTTTTTAATCATACTTGTAGTATTGATCATAGTTACTACTAGCGTTAATACAACTTTAAGTTCTATTGTATTTTCTCGCAAAAAAGAAATCGCACTGCGTTTAGCCTTGGGTGCGAAAAAAAGTGAAATTTTTAAACTTTTTGCTAGTGAATGCTTTATAGTAAGTTTTTTTGCTAGTTTAATCGGAGCTTTTTGTGGGATATTTTTAGCCAATGTCTTTGGTTATTTGATTTTTAATTCTGGTATTGATTTTAGATTTATAGCTGTTTTTATAGCCTTAATCATTTCTTTGATTTTTGCCTTTTTGGCTGCATTTTTTCCTATAAAAAGAGCATTAAAAATCAATGTGTGTGAAAATTTGAAAGGTGAATGATGAAAAAAGAACTTATTAAAATAAACAACTTAAATAAAGAATTTGGCAAAGTTAAAGCCTTAAACAATATCAACTTAAGCGTCTATGAAGGAGAATGGCTTGCCATCATGGGTCCATCAGGAAGTGGAAAATCAACGCTTTTAAACATACTATCACTCATGGATACTCCAAGCTCTGGAGAGTATATCTTAGACAATGAAAACCTAGAGCAAATGGATGAGGAGCAAAAAATCACCTTGCGTCGTGAAAAAATAGGACTTGTCTTTCAACAATTTCATCTTATCCCCTATCTTAACGCTTTAGAAAATGTTATGCTTTCTCAGTATTATCACTCAAGCGTAGATGAAGAAGATGCCAAAATGGTTCTTGAAAAAGTAGGACTTTCACATAGACTCACTCATTTACCTAGCCAATTAAGTGGCGGGGAACAACAAAGAGTTTGTATAGCAAGAGCTTTGATCAACAACCCAGAGCTTTTACTCGCAGATGAACCCACAGGAAATTTAGATGAAGCCAATGAACAAATCGTTCTTCAAACCTTGCAAAAATTAAAAAATGAAGGCAAAACCATAGTTTTAATCACACACAATCCTGATTTAGCCAAATTCGCAGATCGAACCCTTATCTTACAACATGGGGTGTTAAAATGAAAAAAAGCCTTTTAATCTTAAGCATTTTGTTCTTGCTCAATGCTTGTTCTTTTGAAAATTCAAAAGATACTGGAAAAGTTGGAGAAAAAAGCGCTGAAATTTCAGCTAAAGATACCTTAGGAAAAGCTGTAAAACTTGCTGATGATAATACAAGTTTAAAAGTCTTAGTCTTTTTTCAAAATGGTTGCCCTTCTTGCTTAAAAGAACTCCCTTCTTTAGATGAATTCATACAAAATCACCCCAATAAAATCAGTGTTTATGCTATAAATTCCATCGATAATGCCAATGTGGTTAAGGTTTTAGCCGAACAATTTGACTTTAAAAATGTAAAAGTTTTAAAAGACGATCTTAAAATTACCAATGATCGTTACGCTGTGTTTGCAACCCCTACTACCATCATCATTAAAGATGGGATGATAAAAGATAGAATTTTAGGAGAAAAACCATGGGAATTTTTCGAATCCAAGCTTATTTCTTTGCTTTAATCATAGCTTTATTTTTTGTAGCTTGTGATAGTGGAGAAAATTTTAAAGCTTTAAATAGTGATAAAACCTATAATTTTGCCTACAATGGTTTTGAAAAAAGCCTAAAACTAAATGATAAAGCACAAAATTTTGCCTTAATATTTTTCACAAAAGATTGTGGAGTTTGTAAAGAACAAATTCCTATTTTACAGAATTTGGCTAAAAATTATGATTTTAATATCTTTGTGGTTTTAGGTGATGCAAATGATGCAAATGATGCAAAAGCTTGGGCTGATGAAAAAGGTTTATCTAATTTAGCAATGTTTTATGAAAAAAGAGCAGCTAAATACCTTTCAAGTGCCATTGGGGAAATATATGGAGTGCCTGTGCTTAGTTTTTTCAAAGAAGGAAAAATGGATGAAAAATTCATAGGCTTAACTCCTTATAGCATACTTGAAAAAGAAATCAAAAAAGTAAAAAGCTAAGAATTTACTTTAAAGCTTTTTATCTCCTATAAAATATCCATAAAGCTCATAGCTTCCATCTTTTTTCATCAAAATTACAGGATATTTTTCACTATAACCTTGTTCCATTCCTGGGCTTCCTTGCGGCATGCCAGGAGCTGAAATTCCTATAACATCTTTAGGTTTGTTTTCAAGCAACCATGCTATAGCACTTTCAGGAACATGCCCTTCAATAGCATAGCCTTCGATCACACCCGTATGGCAACCTTGATACTCATCTTTTATACCCATTTTTTCTTTGATTTTAAGAAAATCATTGGTTTTGTGAACACTAACCTCATAACCCTTAGCTTTCATATAATCAGCCCAAAGATCACAACAGCCACAAGTAGGACTTTCATAAACTTGTATTTCCTTAGCTTGCGTAAGAGTGAGTAAAAAAAGAATGGTTAAAATTATTTTTTTCATAATTGCTATCCTAAGTAAAAAATATATAATAATACTTTTATAAAGTTAATACCATCACATTTTTAACACTAAAAATGAATTTACAAAAATTTAATCAAGAAAAAGATTTTTAATGAGTGCTGATTTTGTCTTTACGGTAAAGATATAAAAGATAAAACGATTTAAAAAACTAGAAATTTTTAACTTAAAAAGCTTAAAATTTAGATATACTTTATACTTACTATGTTTTTTCATAGTATGTTCTAATAGTGGATTTCCACTAAGAGTGAAAACTCAAGGCGGATTTTTATTTGCAATATTTACTTAATAGAATAATTATGATCAGCTGTTCCTCCACATAAATACCCCTTCTTATCAAAACTTGCAATTTCGCAAGAAAGAGTAGAGAGCTTAGCTCTTTTACCATCACTAGTTAATATAAGAACTGTCTTATAATAAACATATTTGCTTTTATCTAAATATTCTTTTTGTATTATAGCTTGAGTTGAATTATATTCTTTTGGATCAACTTTTGCAACAATATCTGCTTCATAAAAAGTTGCCTTTTTAAAAAGTGGCTGATCTATAATTGGTTTGATACTCTCTTGGAAATATTTGTTTTGCATTTCGCTTGCTGAAACTGGAACTAAATTTTTTTATTAATAACTATCAAATCTGCAAATGCTGACACATTTAAAGCAACTAAAGCTGCTAAAGCTAATTTTTTCATTTTAATCTCCTTGAATTGAATTTTGTATATTTTAATTATTTTTCAAATCTTTTGCAAGATAATTTTTAAATTTATCTAAATTAAATTTGCATTTTATCTAACAATCATAAGAAATTTTAAAATGAAATAAAAATTTATGAGAAATCAACTCTTGTTTGAAAATGATAAAAGTAAGTGGTGCGGATGAAAGGACTTGAACCTTCACGCATTGCTGCACCAGATCCTAAGTCTGGCGTGTCTGCCAATTTCACCACATCCGCAAAGTGGTACGCCCAAGAGGATTCGAACCTCTGACCTACGGCTTAGAAGGCCGTTGCTCTATCCAGCTGAGCTATGAACGCATATAAAATCTTGGTGGTGCGCCCGATAGGAATCGAACCCATAACCTACAGATCCGAAGTCTGTCGCTCTATCCAGTTGAGCTACGAGCGCTAGTGGGGTGAGTGATGGGAATTGAACCCACGACCCTCAGGACCACAATCTGATGCTCTAACCGACTGAGCTACACTCACCATTTTGTATAAATTTATAAAAAATGGTCGGGGTGAAAGGATTCGAACCTTCGGCCCCTTGGTCCCAAACCAAGTGCGCTAACCAGACTGCGCTACACCCCGAATAAATAAAAGGAAATATTTTATCACAAAATAATTTTAAAGTCAAGGATTTTCATCTCTTAGTCTTAAAAAAACTGGAAAGCGAGGTAAGGAATTTTTGGTCAATCCATTAAATTTATAAGTCACAATACTACCAATTTTTGGAGGATTTTTTCTATCTTCATCTTTTAAACCACTGCCTATTTTAATGATTTGTCCATTAGGCATTTTACAAAGTAAGGCACCTACTTGATTTTCAAATTTACCCTTGCCCTTGCGAAATCCTACTAACTCACACTCTGCATCATCATAGGGTTTTAATTTCATAGCATTTTTACTTCTGCCTTTTTCATAAGGACTTAAATTTTTGCGTATGACAATACCTTCACCTTGATTTTTTATAATGCTTTCGTAAAATTGATTTAAATTATTTTGATTTTCAACTGGAATTTGAGGAATAATTTTTATATAGGCACTAGGATATTTTTGCAAATACTCTTCTAAAACAGCCAAACGATTTTTAAGAGTACAAGTAGAAATTTGAAATTCTTCGCAAGCATTTGGCACATCAAAAATATTATAAGTTACTTCCTTCCATAAGGTCAAATTACTATCGCCACTACGAATTAAAGCTGAAATTTCATCAAATTTATTTCTTGCTATCCAAAGCTCACCATCAATAGCAAAAGGAGGGAAATTTTTTGTAAAAAAGTCAGGAGTTTTTATTTTGTAATTTTGGCGAGTTTTTAGATATTTCCCATCCCAAATTCCACGCACTCCATCAAGTTTTTCGCTCATCAAATAAGCATTAAAATCTTTAGAGTTAAAATCTTGCTTATCGAATTTGCTAAGAAGTAAAATTTCATTAGCAAAAACTAAACAAGCACAACATATTAAAAAAACAAACCTCATCAAAGCAGATTAATCATATATCCAGTTGCATCTTTTTGAATATTATAATTATAAGTTCCATCAAGATATATTACAAGTCGATAATATCCTTTATGAGATCCAAAGTCTATGCGTTTAAAAATAGAATTGCTAAGGCGTATGTTTTTTGTAGGGCTAATCATTTTAGATCTAAAATCTATAACGATTTTACTTGGATTTCCTACTGAAAAATCTGTAATCATTTCATCACTAGTGTTAAGTTTTATTTTATTTTTATAAACCGCATAAGAAATAAAATCATAAATCTTTGCAACCTGTAAAGGTATTTCAACATTGGCTGTTGAGTTTGATTCTTGTTTGGAGCTATTTTTTTCAGGTATAGTAACTGAAACATCGAGTACTTTTGAAGGATCAGGACTTTTAAATCTTGATATAGTATAAGTATCGTGCCAATCAATACTTTTATTGACATCTAAATCGATCTTATCTTCACTTCCGTCTAAATTGATATAATTAAAAGTGATGCTTTTTAAAATTCTTGCACTAGAATTAAATTTAACTTCCTCTTTTTGAAATTCAGGTGGAGCAACCAAGGTTATATTTTGATCTGTCTTAAAAGGATTTTCATCAGCATATAAAAGAGAGGTAAAAATAAAAAATATTGCCAAAATTCTAGTTTTCATTTGGGTATAATCCTTTTAATTCAAAATAATCTTTTTGTGCTTTAGCATTTTGTTCTTTGAGCAAAATAATCTTTTTATTAAGCTCTTCTTTGGTATTTTCTAAGCTTAATAAAGTATCTAAAGAATACTGCCCAAAAAACATATTGCCAAAATAAATCGCTCCAATTACAACAAGAAAAGCCCAAAAAATCATTTTTATAACATGGGTATAAAAACTTTTTTTTCTTGTGCTTTCGTCGTATTCTTTAAGTAAATCGCTCAGAGCTTTTCTCCTAAGTATTCATCGCTTTCAAGTTCAATTTCAAGCAAGCGATTGTATTTTGCGGTTCTTTCACCTCTTGCTAGGGCTCCTGTTTTGATTTGTCCTGTATTTAAAGCCACAGCAAAATCCGCTATAAAAGCATCTTCACTTTCGCCGCTTCTATGACTCATCACACATTTATAGTTATTTCTTTGCGCTAAACGCACAGTTCTCATAGTTTGGGTAATAGTTCCGATTTGATTTGGTTTAATAAGCACAGCATTTGCCATTTTTTTGATGATGCCTTCTCTTAAAATATCTTCATTAGTTACAAACAAATCATCGCCTACAAGCTGAATTTTATTGCCCAATTTTTCAGTAAGCTTAATCCAACCTTCAAAGTCATTTTCAGCTAAGCCATCTTCGATACTGCAAATTGGATATTTTGCACAAAGTTCTACATAGCGTTCGATCAAATCCTCGCTTGAAAAAGCCTTGCCTTCCATGTGATATTTGCCATCTTTGAAAAATTCTGTACTTGCCACATCAAGAGCGATTTTTACACGATTTTCATAACCTGCTTTTTTGATACAAGTCATTAAAAGATCGATAGGTTCTGTGTTGTTAGCTAAATTTGGAGCAAAACCGCCTTCATCACCTAAAGCCGTAGAATGTTCAGAATTTGCGAGTTCTTTTTTTAATATCGCATAAATTTCACAAACTGAACGCAAAGCTTCTTTAAAGCTAGTAAAACCAAAAGGCATGATCATAAATTCTTGAAAATCTACATTGTTGTTTGCATGAGCACCGCCATTTATGATATTACACATTGGCACGGGTAAAATGCTCGCATTTGCACCACCTAAGTAGCGATATAAAGGCATTCCCAAAGCAGCTGCAGCCGCACGAGCTGTTGCCATAGATACGCCTAAAGTCGCATTTGCACCTAAATTTGAGTAATTATTTGTTCCATCAAGCTCACGCAAAGTATCATCAAGTTGAGTTTGATTAAAAGCATCTAGTCCTAAAATTTCATCTGCAATGGTCTCATTGACATTTGCAACAGCTTTTAAAACGCCTTTTCCGCCAAATCTTTCATCATTATCACGCAATTCTAAGGCTTCTTTTGAACCTGTACTTGCACCACTTGGAACTATGGCCGCACCTACACTTCCATCGCTTAGCGTAACTTCGGCTTTTACGGTTGGATTTCCTCTACTATCAAGAACTTCATAGGCTCTAACATCTTCAATTACTAACATTATTCTTCTCCTTCGTCATCTTCGCTACCGCTGATCATACCTTCTATTCCCATAGAATTTTGAATTGCTTTTGTGATTTCATCTGCAATTTCAGGGTTTTCTTTTAAGAAAGCTTTTGAATTTTCTCTACCTTGTCCAAGTTTTTTATCTTTATAAGAAAACCACGCACCACTTTTATCTACGATATCAAGTTTTACACCATAATCGATCAATTCACCTTCACGGCTTAAACCCTCTCCAAACATCACATCAAATTCAGCTTGTCTGAATGGAGGAGCAACTTTATTTTTAACTACTTTTACTTTAACGCGGTTTCCTATAGGTTCTTCGTTTTGTTTTAAGGTTGCTACTTTTCTAACATCTAAACGCACAGAAGCATAGAATTTTAATGCATTTCCACCTGTTGTAGTTTCAGGAGTGCCATAACCCATAGCACCGATTTTCATACGAATTTGGTTGATAAAAATTACTGTGGTATTCATTTTATGAACTATACCTGTAAGTTTTCTTAGAGCTTGAGACATAAGTCTTGCTTGAAGTCCTACATGTTGATCGCCCATATCGCCTTCAATTTCTGCTTTTGGAGTAAGTGCTGCAACGCTATCTACTACGATAAGATCTACTGCGCCACTTCTTGCTATAGTTTCTACAATTTCTAAGGCTTGTTCTCCAAAATCAGGCTGAGAAACATACAAATCATCTGTATTTACACCCAAATTTTTAGCATATTTTACATCAAGCGCATGTTCTGCATCGATAAAAGCACAAACTCCACCTGCTTTTTGGCATTCTGCGATAATATGTAAAGTTAGAGTGGTTTTACCTGAACTTTCAGGTCCATAAATTTCTATAATTCTTCCTTTTGGAACACCGCCTATACCTAAAGCAAGATCAAGCCCAACTGAACCTGTGCCTATGCTATCGATTTGCTCGACTTCTTTATCCCCTAGTCTTAAAATAGTGCCTTTTCCAAAGTTTGTATATCTAAAGCTGTATTTTCATAAGCAAAATCATTCCCTATCCACC
>CBJMI02800__coassemble_652_pt1 | contig 18172 bp, 16 predicted proteins | sample CBJMI02800__metabat2_low_PE_005 | metagenome-assembled genome bin CBJMI02800 | reverse complement strand
CAATTACAAAAATTGATAAAATATAGAACAATAAAATCCGCCAAAAGACTTGCTATTGATATTTGCCTCTAAAAGTTGTTGCAAATTTGCACCTCTTAACTCATAAAATTCCGCTCTATAAATTTTACCTGCCATGTCTAAAGAGTATTGTGTTTGCATATTTTTTTTATGAACTAAAATACCACTTTCATCTTTTGAGTGATCAAAGCCTATGATATTTACGCGCACATTAGCTATCTTTGGAATAAGAAAATTCTCTTTTACTTTTACCTTGGTTCCAAAAGGAACTGTGGTTTCATTGCCATCAACTTGAAAAGTTACTTCATTAAAAGCATCGCTAAATTCTAAATACTCAGGATATAATCTTGTTTGAAAACGATTGCCATATTGGATATAAAAAGAATTTCCTTCTGCGATAACAGCCGTAAGTTCATTGCTTGTGTTATAATTTAACTCTTTATTTACCGGAAAAGGCACATAGTTGATAACCTTTCTTGGATTTTTTAAAGAAAGTAAAATTCTATCATCAAAAAGTTTTACTTCAAGCTCTTTATTTATGGCTTTATCAACTCCTTGTGGAGTGAGTTCGAAATCTCTGCTAAATTCAATTCCTGCAGTTTTTAAATAATTTTCAATTGCCAAAAGATGATAATAAGCTCTTAAATTTACAGGCAGATTTTTACTCGCTTCATTTGCAAAAGCGGCTTTGTGATTTGAAATCACAAAATAAGTTAAAGCTTTAAGCATTTCCGTATCGCCAAGCTCTTGGGTTTTGGTGTTTTTAAGATGATAAGCATGCTTTGGATCGGCAAGCGAAGAATTGACACTATTTACGGTTTGAGTGGCGATATTTTCAAGATCAGGGTATTTGCTTGCATTGATTTCGCTTGTATCAATCACGCTTGAATTTCCCCAACGCTTAGGATTTTGCATCGCATCGATATAAGTGGGTTTATAAAAACCCCAACCATCGTGAAGATTGATCACCATACTAACTTCAGGAAGTAAAATAAGCTCTTTAATGCGTTGAACGGTTTTATAATCAGGATCTTTTGGGCTAATGCTTGCAAATTTACGGTTTAAATCCCCATTATTCCCACGAGAACGCTTGATAATGCTATCAAAAGCTAAATTTGGAGCCACTATAATCTTACCCTTAGTGATATTATAATCACTCAAAAGCAAACTTGCCGCATGAAATCCACCAGGCTCATCGCCTTGAATTCCACCAAAAATTAAAACTGTATTATTATCATCTAGACTTTTTCCATTTTCTCCTACACTAAAGTCTAGCTCTAAAGCAAAAATGCTTGTTATAAAAAATAAAATTGTTAAAAAAAATTTCATTTTAACTCCTTAAATACTCTCTTGTTTTAAAATCATACTCAAAAACTTCTTCTATGCTTGAAATTTTAGGTACTCCAAAATGATCAAGAGCTTTAAAAATGCATTTAGCAATGTCTAAAAATCCACTTTTATTTTCTAAAAAATTATAAACACCAACTTCATTAGCAGCATTGATGATAACACCTAAATTTGGCTCTTTTAAAAATGTATTTTTAAGCTTAAAAATAGGATATTTTTTTGTGCTGATTGGATGAAATTTTAAAGCAGGCATTTTACTAAAATCAACAGCCTCTAAAATAGGCGTATCTTGTTTTTCAAATATAGCATCTGAAATAGCTAGTTTCATATCTGCTTTTGAAAAATACGCCGTGCTAGCTCCATTTTTAAATTCACACATTGCATGCACTAAAGATCTTGGTTCTATTAAAGCATCAATTTCTTTAAAATCATATAAATGATAAGCCTCTATAATCTCAAAAAGCTTATTTGCCATAGTCGCACTATCTATAGTGATCTTTGCTCCCATGTTCCAATTAGGATGTTTTAAAGCATCTTTGACACTGACTTGATTTAAATCTTTGATTTTATACTTATAAAAAGCTCCGCCGCTTGCTGTGATATAAAGTTTTGCTATATTTTTTTTACCTTCGAGTAAAAATTTTAAAGCTGCATGCTCACTATCAACGGGTAAAAATTTAGCCCCTTTCAAAAAACTCCCAGCTACTACAAGACTTTCTTTGTTAGCTAAAGCTATGTTTTTGCCAAGCTCTTTAGCCTTTAAAGTGCTTTTAAGTCCTGCAAAACCTACAATGGCATTGAGTAAAAGCTTATCTTGACATTCTGTTAAAATTTGCTCTAAACCTTCTTGCCCTATAAAAACTCTATCGTGTTTAACTAAATGCTTATTTTTTGAATCTTTTATGGCAACAAATTTGGGTTTAAACCTTGCGATTTGCTCATTTAAAAGAGCGATGTTATCCCCACAAGCTAAAGCAGAAATACGAATGTTTTTTAAAGCAGCAAGTTTAAGAGCGTTTACTCCTATGCTGCCCGTGCTTCCAAAAAGTATCATAAAAGAGTAACCATCACAAAAGCAGCAATGATCACCGCATCGATCCTATCGAGCACGCCCCCATGACCAGGGATAAGATCTCCACTATCTTTTACACCTGCTTCTCTTTTAAAATAACTCTCAAGCAAATCTCCAATCACTGCAAAAATCGCTACAAAAAACGAACAAAGCAAAGAAAGCCAAAAACTATAAACAAAAACTCCCAAAATAGTTCCAATAACACTCGCACAAATCAAGCCACCTATAACACCTTCTAAGGTTTTGTTTGGACTTGTTAGAGAAAAAGGAGTTTTACCCATAAGTTTTCCGATAAAATACGCCCCACTATCACAAGCTGCAACGATAATGATAAGCCAAAAAAGTGCAAACATACCCTGATCTAAATACACTTGCCAAAGTGCTAAAATAGGCAAACTAGGATAAATATAAATAAGAGCTGGTTTTAAGGAAGCCTTTTTATAAACCAAATATCCAACGACTAATAACAAAGCTAAAATCCCAAAAAGCAAAGCTTTATGCGATAAACTTCCCAAAATAAAAGCTATAGCCAAAGGGATAATAGAGATATTTTCTAAAGCAAAAAGTTTTTTTGCTTCACTAAAAGATAGATACAATAAAACCGCAAAAACGATAAAATTGATAAAAAATTGATCAATCAACGCGATAATAATAATAGCCCCTATCATCACAAGAGCTGAAATAATTCTAGTTGTATTAAACATATTTTTCCTTATATACTAATATCTAAGCGATGAATGCTTTGTGCGTCTTTAAAATTTGGATCTTTAGACTCATCTTCTTCATTTTTCTCATCATCGCTGGTTTTAGCTTCTTGATTGTGTTTTTTCTTTTTTTCTTCTTGTTCGGCTTTTTCTTTGATCTCTTCTTTGATTTCATGAGTCTCATTGACTTTTTCAAGCTTGTTCAAAGTTTTTTCTTTTTCATTAAATTCAGCCATATTTAGCGTAGCTGCAAAACCTTCTTTTGCAAGCTCATTGCTTGCTTGTATAGCTGGATAAGCCATATTCTGATTTATATAATTGATATTTCCTAAAGGGCTAACTGGCATTTTAATCCTTTGTGATATTAATACTTTTAAAATTTGTATAATTTACAAACGCCTTTTGCTGAACCTTAACAAAATTTTTTAAAGTATAATCGACCCAATACGAACCTTTCTTTAACTTAGAAAAGCTTACACAAAGCCTTGCAGCAAATTCTATCACATCGAGGCTGATTTTTTGCTTGTTTGATACAATCAAAGTATGTGCGCTAGGAATATCCCTTACATGAAGCCACAAATCATCTTTTTTAGCATTTTTAAGTAAAAATTCATTGCCTTTTTCATTTTTACCCACGCAAATTTTAAACTCGTTAAAATAAAAATTTGCCACAAGATCTTCTTGTTTATGATCTTGATTTTTTTTGCTATTTTTTTTAGGTAGTAAAATTTCAAGCTCTATCTCACTCTTAGCTTGAAGCAATAATTCTTTCAAACTCAAGGTAAAATCTAACTTTTCTTTTAAATTTTGTCTTTGTATGTTTAAATTTTTAGCTTTTTGTTCTAATTTTTTAGCATTTTTATAATATAAATTAGCGCTTTGCTTAGGATTAAATTCAAGCTTAAATTCAAGCTCTTTGCCTTCAAAATCATCAAGCTTAAATTCCCTTTCATAATCTTTTAAAACACTCAAATTTGCAAACAATACATCAGCCCTTTTTCTGTATTCTAAAGCTTTTAAGAGTAAAGAATTTTCTTCATCTAAACTAGAAAAAAGTTCTTGTAAATTTTGTATTTTTTTATCCACTTGTGCAAGTTTTAAATTTTTTATTTGTTTGATTTTACTCTCATAAATGCTTGTAAATTTGCGAGAAAAATAATCTGCAAAGTCTTTAATTTCCTTAAAATTTTCATCCATTTTATAAGGCTTTAAAGACTCTAAAATCACATTAGGTTTTACAACACGATAACTTTTATCAATGTGTCTTAAAGCCTCTATGATCAAATCTTTTTCATCTGTAAGAATAACATTGGTATTTTTACCCGTAAATTCAAAATAAATTTTGCTCTCATAGCTTTTATAAGCCTTATTAGCTTTTACACTAAAACATAAAATACGATTGCCTTCAAGGACTTTAACTTCCTTTATAAAAGCATTGCTAAAATACTTTTTAAGCATAAAATCAAAAGGTGCATTATAATTTTTTGCATTAAATTTAGCTGTATAAATCGCACTCATTGCACGAGTAAGATCAAAAATAAATCTTTCTCTATCAAAGCTTAATTCCAAAATATTGTCATTGATACGCTTGATAAAATCAATTTTTTTAAACCGAGAAAAAAAAGTTTGTAATTGTAAAAGTTCTGTGTATTTCATAAAAGAAATTATAAAATATTTTGGCGAATTTTGTGGTAGAATTACATTAAAAAGGAAATTTGTGCAGCTTAATGAGCTAAATTGCGTGATTTTATGTGGTGGTAAATCTAGCCGTATGGGACAAGATAAAAGCAAATTGATTCTTAAAAATCAAAATTTAACTCAATTTCAAGTAGATAAATTTTCTAAAATTTTTAAAAATGTCTATGTGAGTGCGAAAGAAGACAAATTTGAAAACCATTTTAGCTTGATAAAAGATTCTTTAGAATTTGAAGTTTACTCTCCTATGCTTGCGCTTTACTCTATACTTTCAAATTTTAAAAATGAATTTGTTTTTGTTTTAAGTGTAGATAGTCCTAAAGTAGGTGAAAATGAACTTTTAAAAATGCTTCCTTTTTTAGAACAAAACTATAAAATAATCATAGCAAAAACCCCTTTGCATAAACATCCCTTATGTGGCTTTTATCACAGCTCTTTAGCTCAAACTTGTAAAAATTTCTTAGAAAAAAATGAACAAAAAATAGGACTTTTATTTTCTGAGATTAAAACCAAATTTGTAGAATTTGAAGATGAAGATGCTTTTTTAAATCTTAATTTTTATGAAGAATATGAAAAATTTAAAAGCAAGTTAAAATGAGAAAAATTGCTTTATTTTTAAGCTTATGTGTTTTTATATGGGCTAGTGATTTACAACAAGCTTTAGAGTATGAAAAACAAGGCGATTATAAAAAAGCTATGGAAATTTACAAAAAACTCGCTTTAAAAAATTCATCTGTTTTGATTTCTCAAGAACAAAATAACTCAAGTCAAGCAACACAAACGCAAAATTCTATCACTATAAAAAAAGAAGAAAAACAAGACTTTTCTCGCTTAGCTTTGGCTAATTATCTTGGTGAAAATGAAAGCTTTAATCCCCTTGGCATTAGCTCTTATAAGATGAATTATTTTTTACCTTTTGCTTATAGTTTTAATTCTTTAGGAGTAAATAATAATAAGAGTGAGGCGAAATTCCAACTTAGTGTTAAAAAAAGACTTTTTGAAAATTTACTAGGACTAGATGAAAAATATTATATAGCCTATACTCAAACTTCTTGGTGGCAAATTTATGAGCATTCTTCTCCTTTTAGAGAAACCAACTATCAACCAGAATTTTTTATAGATCTTCCTTTATATCTTAAAGATTATGAATTTTTTAACAATCTACGCGTAGGTATATTGCATGAAAGCAATGGCAAGGGAGATGAGAATTTACAATCTCGCTCATGGAATAGAATTTATGTATCTACTGCTATTTTATATAATAAATTTTTATTTGTTCCACGCCTTTGGTATAGAATTCCTGAAAACAAAAAAGATGATGATAATCCTGCCATCTTGCATTATATGGGAAATTTTGATGTGAATTTAGCGTATTTAGGTGATGATTATTTTATCAATCTTATGCTAAGAAATAATCTTAAATTCCACAATAACAAAGGCGCTATACAAGTTGATCTAGGATATGATATTTTTAATAACGGAATTTATTGGTATTTACAATACTTTAATGGCTATGGAGAAAGCCTTATAGACTATAACAAACACTTGCAAAGACTTTCCACTGGATTTTTGATTTCTTACTAAAATATCCTTTGTAGTTTTATCATTTCTTAAAACAAATTTCATTACAATTTCATTTTTGATAATTATTATTACTATAAGGAAAGATTTGTTTTTTAAGCATATATTGAGTTTAAAAGTGCTTATAGCTTTACTTTTATTCTTTGGAATGATAAGTTTATTTATAGGAGTTATCAGTATCAATGTAAAAGATATTCTTAATCTTAACTCCACTCAACTAGAAATCATAACTCTCACAAGAATTCCTAGACTTATAGCAATTTTACTCACAGGAATGAGTCTTAGTATATGTGGGCTTATCATGCAACAACTCACGCAAAATAAATTCGTTTCCCCAACTACAGCAGGGACCATGGATTGTGCTAAATTTGGCATACTTATTTCTTTAATATTTTTTACTGGAGCGTCTTTTTTCACTCAAGCTATCATTGCTTCTATATTTGCACTTTTGGGTTCTTTTATATTTATCCAAATTTTAAGAAAAATCAAACTCAAAGATGTGATTTTTGTACCTTTGATAGGCTTGATGTTTGGAGGTATTATTAGTGCTATAACCACTTTTTTTGCCTATGCTTTAAATTATATACAAAATATCCAAGGTTGGCTACAAGGCAGTATGGCAAATGTTATGCAGGGAAATTATGAATTGCTCTACATTTCTTTACCACTTTTTATACTTGCTTATTTTTTAGCTCATAAAATCACCATAGTTGGCATGGGCGAAGATATAGCTTTAAATCTTGGAATTTCTTATAATGGGATATTATTTTTAGGCTTGATGATTGTAAGCATTATCACTAGCTTAGTGATTGTAAGCGTTGGAATTATCCCTTTTTTAGGGCTAATTATCCCAAATTTAGTAGCTCTTTATCTAGGTGATAATCTTAGAAAAAATCTTATCTATATAGCACTTTGTGGAGCTTTGTTTTTACTTGTTTGCGATATCATTTCAAGACTTGTCATCTTTCCTTTTGAAATGCCTTTAAGTATCACTACAGGTGTTTTAGGATCTTTAATCTTTATCTTTCTTTTGCTAAAAAGGAAAGCTTATGCGTAAAAAAATGCTGATTTTAAGCTTTTTAACACTTGGTATGATAGGGATTTTTATACTTGTGGATTTAAATGGCTTTGATGAGTATGCCTTAAAAAGTCGTTTTTTACAAATTGCAGCTATTATCATAGTAGCTATTTGTATCGCTGTTTCAACAGTAATCTTTCAAACTTTATGCAATAACAAAATTCTAACCCCTGCCATCATAGGATTAGATTCTTTATATATGTTACTTCAAAGTGCTCTTATCTTTTCTTTTGGTGCAGCTAATTTAAGTGTTTATAAAAACGATATCAATTTTTTAATCACTCTAGTTTGTATGGTGGTTTTTTCACTAGGACTTTATAAAATTTTATTTAGTAGCGATAGAAGTATTTATCTTATCATGCTTTTAGGCTTAGTTTTTGGGACACTTTTTAGCACTTTAAGCTCTTTTTTTGAAGTGCTAATCGACCCTGATGAATTCATGGTAATACAAGGAAGAATGTTTGCTAGTTTTGATAATATTGCTTTTGATGTTTTAATTCTTGCTTATATTATTAGCTTTTTAAGTTTTATATGGATTTTTCGCTATATGAAATTTTTAGATCCTTTAAATTTAGGCAAAGATTTAGCGATAAATTTAGGGATAAATTATCAAACAATTTCAAAACAATTAATGATTATCATAGCTATTTTAACTTCTATTAGCACCGCACTTGTAGGTCCTATAACCTTTTTAGGGCTTTTGGTGGTAAATATCACTTATGAACTATTTAAAACTGCAAAGCATAGTATTTTGCTAAGCGCTTGTATACTTATTAGTATTTTGGCTTTACTTGGAGGGGTGTTTTTTGTCTCTAGAGTTTTTGATTATAATGCCACTATAAGCGTGGTTATTAATTTCTTAGGTGGGATATATTTTATCTATCTTGTATTAAAGGGTAATAAATTATGATTAAACTAAAAAATATCACCAAATTTTATGATAATAAAGTCATTATTTCAGATCTTAGCCTTAATTTTCATAAAGGCAAAATCACTTCTATAATAGGAGCCAATGGCGCTGGAAAATCCACTCTTTTAGCTCTAGCAAGTCGTTTGATAAAACCTAGTAGTGGAGAAATTTATATCGATGGAATGAATTTAAAAAATTATAAAGAGCAAATCTTAGCACAAAAAATTTCCATTCTCAAACAACAAAACAATATCAATTTAAGATTAAAAGTTGAAGAATTAGTCGCTTTTGGGCGTTTTCCGCATTCTCAAGGAAGACTTAATACAAACGATAAAATCAAAATCAATGAAGCTTTAGAATACATGGAACTTAACAACTTAAGAAATGAATTTTTAGATACATTAAGCGGGGGACAAAAGCAAAGAGTTTTTATAGCCATGATCATCGCTCAGGATACTGAATTTATAATGTTTGATGAACCTTTGAACAATCTTGATATGAAGCATAGCGTACAAATCATGCAACTAATGAAAAATTTAGTCAAAGACTTTAACAAAAGTATAGCTGTTGTATTACATGATATTAATTTTGCTTCGATTTATTCTGATGAAATCATAGCCTTAAAAGATGGGAAGCTTTTAAAACAAGGCTCAAAAGATGAAATCATCAATCAAGAAAATTTAAAACAAATTTATGATATGGATATACCCGTAAGTCAAATTAATGGTAAGAAAATTTGTATTTATTTTTAAAAAGGAGAAAATATGAAAAAATCTTTAGTTTTTGCATTTTTTGCATTTTTTTAAGTCTAATCTTAACAGCTTGTAATTCAAACTCAAATGAAAACAACGCAAGTTCTACAACAAAAACCAACACTGCTACGGTGAAAGTTTTGCCTATTAGTATGAGCGATGAGGGTGATAGTTTTTTAGTGAAGGATAGTCTAGGAGAAAATAAAATCCCTAAAAATCCTTCTAAGGTAGTGATCTTAGATCTTGGAATTTTAGATACTTTTGATGCTTTAAAATTAAATGATAAAGTCGTTGGCGTTCCTGCTAAAAATTTACCAAAATACCTACAACAATTTAAAAACAAACCTAGTGTAGGTGGAGTACAACAAGTTGATTTTGAAGCCATTGATGCTTTAAAACCTGATCTTATCATCATTTCTGGACGCCAAAGTAAATTTTATGATAAGTTAAAAGAAATAGCTCCAACTTTATTTGTAGGTCTTGATAATGCAAATTTTTTAAGCTCTTTTGAAAACAATGTCTTAAGCGTTGCAAAACTTTATGGTTTAGAAAAAGAAGCTTTAGAAAAAATTTCAGATATTAAAAATGAAATTGAAAAAGCCAAAAGTATAGTTGATGAAGATAAAAAAGCTCTTATCATTCTTACAAATTCTAACAAAATTTCAGCCTTTGGTCCTCAATCTCGCTTTGGGATTATTCACGATGTTTTAGGGATTAATGCAGTAGATGAGAATATAAAAGTAGGCACACACGGAAAAAGTATCAACTCTGAATTTATATTAGAAAAAAATCCTGATTATATTTTTGTTGTTGATAGAAATGTCATCGTAGGCAACAAAGAACGCGCTCAAGGCATACTCGATAATGTGCTTGTCGCTAAAACCAAAGCAGCACAAAACAAAAAAATCATCTATCTTGATCCAGAATACTGGTATTTAGCAAGTGGAAATGGACTAGAGTCTTTAAAAACTATGATTTTAGAAATCAAAAACGCTGTAAAATAATATAACTTCGCAAGGGCTAGTCTCTTGCTTCGATACTTAATAAAATACTTGGGATTTTCAAGAAATTTTTAGTGGCGGACAGAGAGGGATTTGAACCCTCGAGACCCGTTAAGATCTGCACCCTTAGCAGGGGTGTGGTTTCAGCCGCTCACCCATCTGTCCAATAAAGTAAAGTGTAATTATACAAAAAAATAAATAATACCTAGCTTAAAAAGCTAGGAAAAATCAAAGGCTAAGATAAGCCAAAAGCAAAGTTACAACAACCCCTACTCCAAGAACTGCAAATTGTTTACTTCTATCTTTTTTATTTGCAAACAAAGTAATCATAAGCCCTGAAATATAAAGCATAAATAAAGTAATACCAAAACCTACACTAAGCACAGAAAAATACCAAGCACCCTTATCTTTATGAAGCATAATCATATCTCCAAGCAAAGATCTTGTTTTTAAGGTAATATTGTATTCATTAGTAGAATTTTGAGTTATATTAGCACTATAATGAGTTCCACCTATTGTTATACCTTTATCTTTACTTTTAATTATATTTGTATTAGATGGCACTTTTAAACCATTTGTTTTTAAAAACTCTATTAAAGCTTCTCTTTCTTTACCACTTTCTATAACTTTTGACAATTGATACTGCTCAACTTTTAAGCCCACATCTTGATTAATACCAAAAATATACACTATACCCGTTAAAGCAAAAAGCAAAGCACAAGGCAAGAAGAACAAACTAAGATAGATATGAACCTGTCTAAACAATTTATTTTTATTGATCATTTTAACTCCTTTTTGATTATCAAAATTTGTGATATTTTGACAAAACAAAGTGAAGCAAAAGTGAATTTTAAATAAAAAGTTTATATTTTTTAAAATAAAAAAGAAAAAGCCCCATAATTTATAGGGCTTAAGAATTATTTTTTATCAATCACTTGATAATTATAAGGAGCGAGCTCTTTATCATGCTCTAAAAGTTCTTTTGGAGGATTACCATTAACATCTTTTTCATCTGCATAGTAACGCTCTCCAGCTTTATGATTATTAACATCTACTTTATAATAAAGCTCTCCTGGATTAAATTTTTGAATATCTTCAAAACCTAAATTTGAAGTTTTAAAATCTTTAATTCCATTTGCTGCGGCGATTTCTACAAGTTTAGTTTGTCCCATTCTTGCCATATCAACAGCTTGCAATAACATTCTTGAAGCTTCGCGAGGATTATGGAAACCAGTTGAGTTTTCAGCATTAACAAAATCTGCTCTCATTTGAGCTTTGCGATGAAGTTCTAAAACTTCTTTTAGTTCTTCGCTAATTTTTTTCGCATCAGCTTTTCCATCGCTTTGGAATTTTTCCATATTACCTAGTTCATCGCGTAGTTTTTTAGTATCCATAATCAAACTAACAATTGCATACTCTGCAGTTCTTTGATCATGCGCAACGCTATTTTGTATGTCAAGCACTTGAGCTTTTAAATAATCTTCGCTTTGTTTATGACAAGACTTGCAAGCAGAGTTAATATCTCTTAAAGGAGAGGTGATATTGTGTTGAGTAACCTTTTTAGCCCCTTCTCTAACATAAGGCATATGACAATCCACGCAACTTACTCCATTTGCAGCATGCACACCGCCACTATAAAGTTCACTTTCTGGGTGTTGAATTTTAATAATTTGTGCCCCTGTTAATTTATGAATAAAATCAGCTCCAAATACTCCACGAACTTTATCATAATAATCATCTAACATTTCAATTCTAAATGGTTGCCCTTTTTTCCACTCACTCCAAGGAAAAGTTAAAACTATACCATCGGTTTCAATCTCTTTAGCTTTATTACCATCTCTCCAAAATTCATACTCATCATAATTTTTCTGAGTTCCATTCCACCATTTTTTAGAACTATCATCTACAATAGTTTCACCCATTACTTTTACTTTTTCCCCTGTTGGTTTAAAATAGTATTCAACATGGCATTGAGAGCAAACTAAAGTTCTCATTTCTTCTCTTGTAGCTTTTACGCCTTGCACTGGATCTTTTTCATATCCTCTAGAAACTAAAGCATTAATAGCTGCTGGACGAGTAAGTCTTAAACTCATATCATTTGGATTGTGACAATCTGCACAAGTTACACCCATTCTTTTACCACCATGTGGACCTGCATGTTCAGGTGAATTTTCCACTATACCATCAACGGCTGGGATATTTTTAATCATAGTCCAATAATTTGTAGAGTTAAAAGCAGTAAAATCTCCTTTAGCAACATTTTTTATAAGCCATGGAGTCCATCCACTATGACAATTCATACAAGCTGCGGGCTGGCCTTTAAAAGCAGCAAGGCCGTGAGCATTAAGAAAATCTTTGTTGTTTCTTGCTGTTTTCATTTGATCTACTTGAACCCAAAAATGCCCTCTTTCTTCATTGAAATCAAGACTAAAAGGATATCCTGCCCAAAGTATGGTTAATTGAGGAAAGCGAATTAATTTTGAATAAGCTAAATTACCACCAAATTCAGTAGCTTTAGGCTCTTCTTTTTCAACTGTTAAATACATTTTTAGCTGCTCTGGAAAAACCTTACCCCATTTTTCAAAATTTGGATCATCATCACTAAGCAAAGAAAAATCAGCATTTGCTGCAATGGCATTTTTATTTGCTTCATCTTCTTTTTTTTGATTGATATCATTATTTAGCCATAAAACTCCCACTATAAGTAAAACCAAAACAACAATACCCAAGCGTAAAATATTTTTTTTCATTCATCTTCTCCTTATTAAATTCCGTGTTTATGTCCAACATCTTTATGACAAGAAGCACAATTTAATGACTTGTCTGCATGTGGATTTGTTGTAGCATTGATAGCTGTTTGAGCAAAATCTGCATGACAGCGTATGCAGTTTTCTTGCACCATTTTTCTGCTTTTTTCAGTCGCACTCAAATTTGTAGGCAACTCATCAAGTTTAAAAGTAAAAGCATAAGCATGTCCTAAACCACTTTGCGCTTTAGCTATCCACTTAGCTACAAAATTATGTGGCAAATGACAATCCACACAAGTTGCTCTTGGTTCGCCTTTGACTTTTTGAGAGTGTGGTCCTGCCATGTATTCGTTATAAACTTCATTCATAATATGGCAGTTATTACAAGATTCACTTGCATTGCTTAAATAAGATGTGCCCTTAGCGTTATAAAAAGTATAAAACCCAACCGCAAAGAAAACAAAAAGCAAAACAAGAAAAATAGTAAAAAGATTCGAAGTTTTCTTCAAAATTTTCCTCCTTAAAATTATCATTTCTTAAAATCTTCAATGAAACAACAATGTCACAGAATTTCCCAGAAATAAATTTTTTAATTTTAACATAGATGAATTTAATATAATTTTAAAGATATATTTACTCTTAATTAACCTAAAAAATTTAAAACTTTTATTCAATAATTTCAAAATAAATGATAAAATACAACTAAAAAAGGAAAAATTAATGCAAACAAGTCCTGATATGTTTATCAATCGCGAACTTTCTTGGCTTCGCTTTAATTCTCGTGTTTTAGACCAATGTTCTAAAAATTTACCCTTGTTAGAAAAATTAAAATTTATAGCTATATATTGCACTAATTTAGATGAATTTTATATGATACGCGTCGCAGGCTTAAAACAACTTTTTTCAGCTGGAGTTAATGCAAGCAGTAGCGATGAAATGACCCCGTTACAACAATTAAAAGCCATACGCAAATACTTACACCAAGAAAAAGAGCTTTTGGAGCGTTATTTTAATGAAATCACAAGTGAATTAGAAAAAGAAAATCTTTTCATAAAACATTATGAGAATTTAGATGAAAATTTAAAACAAAAATGTGATGAGTATTTTTTCTCCAATATTTTTCCTGTTATTGTTCCAATAGCTGTTGATGCTACTCACCCCTTTCCGCATTTAAACAATTTATCTTTTTCACTAGCGGTTAAAATTTGCGATAAAGCGCATCCTGAACTTGTAAAATTTGGAATGATTAGAATTCCGAGAGTTTTACCTCGTTTTTATGAAGTAAGTGCAAATATTTATGTTCCTATAGAAAGTATAGTCCATCAACACGCAGAAGAAATTTTTCCAGGCTATAAACTCTTAGCTTCAGCAGCATTTAGAGTGACTAGAAATGCAGATATGGTAATAGAAGAGGAAGAAGCTGATGATTTTATGATGATTTTAGAACAAGGCTTAAAACTTCGCAGAAAAGGAGCTTTTGTAAGATTGCAAATTCAAAAAGATGCAGATGAGCAAATCGTAGAATTTCTTAATACTCACATGAAAATTTTTCATAAAGATGTTTATGAATATTCTATTTTACTCAATCTCCCTAGCCTTTGGCAAATCGCAGGAAATAAAACCTTTACGCATCTTTTAAGCCCGCTTTACACGCCTAAAACTTTACCACCTTTTGATGAAAATTTATCTATTTTTGACGCTGTAGAAAAAGAAGATATACTCATCATACAACCTTTTGAAAGTTTTGATCCAGTTTATAAATTTATCAAAGAAGCAAGCAAAGATCCTGAAGTAATTTCCATAAGAATGACACTTTATAGAGTCGAAAAAAATTCCAATATAGTTCAAGCTTTAATTGATGCTGCAAGTGATGGAAAACAAGTAACTGTGATGGTAGAATTAAAAGCACGCTTTGATGAAGAAAATAATCTTCATTGGGCGAAAGCTTTAGAAAATGCCGGAGCTCATGTTATTTATGGCATTACAGGTTTTAAAGTCCACGCTAAGGTTTCTCAAGTCATACGCAAACAAGGAGATAAACTTAAATTTTATATGCATTTAAGCACAGGAAATTATAATGCAAGCAGTGCTAAAATCTATACTGATGTGAGTTATTTTACAAGCAAAGCAGAATTTGCAAGAGATACGACAAGCTTTTTCCACATCTTATCGGGCTTTAGTAAAAATCGTCGCCTTCAAACTCTTTCAATGAGCCCAAATCAAATCAAAGAAAAAGTTTTAGAAATGATACGCATTGAAACAAGCAAGAAAAATGAAGGTGTGATTGTAGCTAAAATGAATTCTCTTGTGGATAGTGATATCATACAAGCGCTTTATGAAGCAAGTATGGAAGGAGTGCAAATCGATCTTATCATACGCGGAATTTGTTGCTTAAAACCTGATGAAGAATACAGCAAAAACATACGCGTTAGAAGCATCATAGGAAAATACTTAGAACATGCTAGAGTATTTTATTTTAAACATAGTGAGCCAAATTATTTTATATCGAGTGCAGATTGGATGCCAAGAAATTTAGAACGCCGTTTAGAACTTATGACTCCTATATATGATGAAAGAAGCAAAGCTAAATTAGCTCAATTTTTACGCTTGCAACTTAGTGATAATGTTTTAGCTTATAAGCTTAAAAATAATGGAGAATATGAAAAAATTCCTTCTTCTGAAAAAATCATAGATTCTCAACAAACCTTAGAAGAATATGTAAGTAAAATTTATAAAACACTTAAAAAAGATACAGATCAAAGTCGTGCAACGCACTTAGCTTCCAAACTTTTCAAAGAAAACTAAAAGTTTTTAGGGTTTTTTACTCTAAAGACTTATTTACTTGTTTGTTATAAAAAAGGGCTTTAAGATAAAGCCCTAGGAGATTTCCCATAGAAATAAACAATTATTTCTAAACTATAAAAAGATTTAGAAATGATTTTTAAGATTAAAATTTATACTTAAGTCCTACTTGACCACTTAAGTAAGTTTCATTTTTATTATCTACTTTACCTGCTAGTATTTGTTTAGCACCAAAGCCAAGATTCATACTGAGTTGATTTGTAAAATCTACATTATCCCCTACGATAATTTGTCCGTATGTTTTTTTCTTGTTGTTAGCTTCTACACTAGTAAAGAAAGCATTATTTACAGCTAGGTTAGCTGTGTAATCATCACCACTATTGATAACAAATTGTTCTATTTTTGGAGTTACAAAAATATAAGAGTTTTCATTCATATATTTTCTAAATTCAGCACCCACTTCAATACTTACAGAATTGTTTTTCATAGAATCAATATCTTTAGCAATAGCACCATTTTCTGTATGAGATGGAGTATAACTAAAATAATAATTTACTCCCGCAAAAGGTTTAATAAATAAAGTATTATCACTAAAGTCAAACACACGACCTGCATTAGCACTAAGTCCTAAGAATTTACTTGTATAATCTGAGTTATATGCACCATCTATTTGAACATTGTCTTGTTTAGTTGGAGAAACTTGAGCATAAGCTTTAAGATTAAGTTCCCATTGTGGAGCTATATTGATAGTAGAATACATACCTAATTGGAAGTTATCACTTTTTTGTTCTAGATTATTGTCTTTGATTTTAGCATTTGCATAAGTAAAATAAACACCCCATAAAACATCATCATTAGCTTGTTTATCTACACCTATAGTAGCACCATACATTGCACCACTATCTCCATCGATAATGTTAGCACCACCAAAAGCATTAGCCCAAACACTATTGGTATATTCATTTACATAGCTTGGTCTCATATCGCTATCTAAAGCAGCAAATTTAAGGCCATTCATTTTAGAAGCATAAGTTCCAAAAGGATTGTTTAACATTGCTACACGAGAACCTATAGAAACATCATTAGAAATATTCATAGTGGTATTTACTGCACTAGAAGCTGAATTTAGATTAGATACAGATTTACCTGTATTATCTGTATCTTTTTTAATATCTAAAGCTAGTTTTACACCTTCTCTACTTGCTAAATCTGCTCCTATACTTCCTAATTGTTCTGTGATAGAACGAAGTGCTAGGATAGAAGCTTTATCATTAGAGTTAAGATTTCAATTTGAATTTTTATTTACTAAATCAATGTATTTTTCATCATCGATTTTACCGCCGTTTTTCTCAGCTTCTTCTAACATTGTTTGAAGTTCAGTTTTTTGTTTTTCAAGAGCTTCTTTGGCTTTTGCCCATTCTTCATCTTGATCGGAATCAAATTCATTTTCAAGCAATTTATCGATAGTATCTATATCTACTTGAAGTTGAACTAGCTTATCTTTAGCCGCTGCAGTAGCACCTCCATTGATCACTAAGCATTTATTGCCACCGCAGTTTTGAACGCTAAGTTTATAATCTACTAAGCCTTTTTCTCCATCGCCGTATTTATCTTCATCGCTAATATCTATTATAGTTCCTGCTTCCAAAGGATCTTTGCCTTGAACATCGGTTGAGATATAATCACTTGCGAATTTTAAAAGTAATGCACCCGCGTTATTATTTGATTTTTCTTCTAAGATATCTTTGTTAAAATCTTTAGCTTGAACTATTACTACATTATTTGCTTCTAAGTCTGTATAAGAGCGTTTCATAAGTCCAAAATTTGAATTTGTAAGATTTGCAGCTCCATTTACCTTAACAAAATTTCCATAAGTAGCAAAAAGAGTTTTATCGGCAGTAAAATTTCCATTTATAGTTAAACTACCATTAGCACTTTTTCCTTCAACTGTTCCATTATAAAGAATTATACCCGAGCCTTTTTTCATCCTCGGTAATGGCTTCATCTAATGAACTAGTCATAGTTAAATCTCCATTAATCACCGAAGGTGCAAAAGCTTGTAAAACTATATCTGTTGTTTTAACCTCTTTAGCAGTAGCGTTTAGATTTGTTACATAAGCAGGATGTTCGCTATTATTGTGTTTAAAGCTTAAAGTATTGTTTTTGCCGATACCAATGTTAAATCGATAATCAGCGCTATCATAATCATCGTTTGGTAAATCCCAAACACTCATTTTGATACTTAAATCTTGCCCTTTGTAATTATCAGGATTTTTGAGATTGATATCCTTACCATTTTCTTCAAAATAATTTCCTATATCTGAAGACTCTGTAAGATTGATTTCTTGCGCAAAAGCACCTGAATAAAGCAAAGTTGCTACACCTAAGCTTAGCAATATCTTGCTCGAAGCATTTTTCTTCATAAGTTTCTCCTTCAATAAATTTAAACTGAAGGAAAATTATAC
>CBJMI02800__coassemble_622_pt1 | contig 20633 bp, 26 predicted proteins | sample CBJMI02800__metabat2_low_PE_005 | metagenome-assembled genome bin CBJMI02800 | reverse complement strand
ACTGGGCAAAACGCGCAAAATGTGTGTCATCTAAGATATATATATGGCTAGCGAGTATTTTTATAAATTTACTTCTTTAGAAGAAATTTTAAAAACAAAAAATAAAATTAATTATAGCATTACTTATCACGATCCTTGCCATGCAAGAAAAATGCAAGGGGTTTTTAAAGAGCCAAGAGAACTTTTAAAAACAAATTATCATTTTGTAGAAATGAGTAATTCTAATACTTGTTGCGGTTTTGGCGGGGTGGGTATGCAAACGGATTATTATGATAGAGCCTTAAGTGTAGGGCTTAAAAAAGCACAAATGATCGATGAAAGTAAGGCTAGTGTGGTAAGTGCCGAGTGTTCAGCTTGCAGAATGCAAATTTCAAATGCATTAGAACAAAATTCAAGCAAGGTTGTTTTTGCTAGTCCTTTAGAACTTATAGCAAAAGCTTTGTGATGATGAAGATAGTATTTAAAGGCAAAAGTTCTGAATATGAAATTCAAAGATCGTGCTTTTGTGTTGATGCTTTTGTGATTAAAGATAAGATTGAAGAACGAGATGGTGTTGATTTTATCACTTCAAATGTAGATCTTTTGGAATTTAGTGATGACAGTTTTACTTTTGAAGAAATTGTAAAACATTTTAATATTTGTGATAGTGAAGATATGATTATCGTTGAAGATTTTGACATGAAATCAAACAAAGATAATCAAAACCAAGAAGATGATATAGAACACAACATCTTAAAATCCGAAAAAATAATACATGAAAACACAAAACAAACAAGTATGCAATTTAAAAATTTAAAATTTTTTTCAAGAATTTTTAAAAATGAAAATTTTCTTTCTGATTTTAAAGAAAGTAAGCAAGAAGTTGTTACTATCAAAAAACATGAAAAACTTGAAATTTTTAAAAATTTATCTCAAGAAGATCAAGAAATTAGCTTTGTTAAAATTGAAATTTTAAATTATGATAGTAATGAAGATAGTTTAAGTTTTAATCTTGATATATTTCCAAGCGGTATGAGCTATAAGTACGGAATTTTAAAAGGCTCTATGCATATTATTTTACAAGGTAAAACTTCTAGTACGATGCTTTTTCCGTTTTTAAAAAGTATGATTTATAAAAATAAAAGCGAAAATTCAAGTGAAAAAATTTTTACTTTAATGATAAATCAGAAAAAACACTATAAGCTTATCGCAAATCTTTCTTAGTTTTATTTTATTATATTTTCTATATTAGAGCGATTTTTTTCAATTAAAGAGCGATTTTTTTGAGTTGTTTCTTTAAGATCGGCTATATCTTCTTTCATATTTTGTATGTTTTGGTTGAGTAATTTTATCTTTTTTTCATAGCGAGTAACGATGATAAAGACTACAAATAAAAATATAATAATCAAAAAAATAAATGCTAAAAATTCCATATTTTTCCTTTTTAAAACTAGATTTTGAAATATATCATTTAAATACTTCAAAAAACTTTTACGGGTTTTTTTATTTTGTATTTTAGTTTTTTTATCTTTAAACTTATATATAAATTTTCGAAAAGTAACAAAAAAATATATAAAAAAATAATTAAATTAAAAAAATAATTAAAGATAATAAATATCTTATTTTTTTATGTTATATTTTAATAAATATCTAAAAAGGATTTTGATATGGAAAAATCACTTTTATTTCATTTTAGACGCATTGGAGTTGAATTTATCATTTTTAGTGTTTATGCTGTTTTTAGTATCTCTTGGGCAGCAACAGGGTCTTTAATGCCTTTGATTTCAAATGATCTTGCCCTAAATACTCAGCAAGCTACTTTAATCACTAGCATGATAGTAGTTGCGAAAATTTTTGGTCCTTATCTTGGATTATTTTTTAAAAGAAAAAATATTTCTTTTAAAATAATGCTATTGTCTGGAGGAGCGTGTATTTTTATATGCGGATTTTGTATGTTATTTTTACAAAATTTAGTATTGATACAGATTTTTGCTGTGTTATCAGGCATTTTTTATTCTATGTGGTTTCCATTTTTCTTTAATCTACCTTCAGAATTAAAAAATTCCAACCCAAATCAAACTGCTTATATTATGAGTGCTTTTTGGAGTATTACCTTTGTTATACTATCATTTAACCTATGGGTAGTATCTTGGAGTGTTGATAAAACCCATAGTTTTACTTTGGGTTTTGTTTATATTTTTGCTTTGATTTTTATTTCAGCGATCTTAGCACAATTTGTTTTACCTAGAAGAGAAAATTTTATACAAGGAGAAAAATAGAATGAATTTAATTCCAGAAATACTAGACTTACAAGGCGAATTTGAAAAAATTCGTCATCAAATTCATGAAAATCCTGAGCTTGGTTTTGATGAATTATGTACTGCAAAATTAGTGGCGCAAAAATTAAAAGAATTTGGTTATGAGGTTTATGAGGAAATAGGAAAAACAGGCGTTGTGGGGGTTTTAAAAAAGGGGAATAGCGATAAAAAAATAGGACTTCGTGCAGATATGGATGCTTTGCCTTTGCAAGAATGCACAAATTTGCCTTATAAAAGCAAAAAAGAAAATGTAATGCATGCTTGCGGTCATGATGGACATACTACTTCTTTATTGCTTGCTGCAAAGTATTTAGCAAGTCAGAATTTTAATGGCACTTTAAATCTTTATTTTCAACCTGCTGAAGAGGGTTTGGGTGGTGCTAAGGCAATGATAGAAGATGGATTGTTTGAAAAATTTGATAGTGATTATGTTTTTGGATGGCACAATATGCCTTTTGGTAGCGATAAGAAATTTTATCTTAAAAAAGGTGCGATGATGGCTTCTTCGGATAGTTATAGCATTGAAGTTATTGGAAGAGGTGGTCATGGAAGTGCTCCAGAAAAGGCAAAAGATCCTATTTATGCTGCTTCTTTACTTGTTGTGGCTTTACAAAGCATAGTATCTCGCAATGTTGATCCCCAAAATTCAGCAGTTGTAAGCATAGGAGCTTTTAATGCAGGACATGCTTTTAATATCATTCCAGATATTGCAACGATTAAAATGAGTGTTAGAGCATTAGATAATGAAACTAGAAAGCTAACTGAAGAAAAAATTTATAAAATTTGTAAAGGTCTTGCACAGGCTAATGATATAGAGATTAAAATCAATAAAAATGTTGTTGCACCAGTGACTATGAATAACGATGAAGCTGTGGATTTTGCTAGTGAGGTTGCAAAAGAATTATTTGGCGAAAAAAATTGTGAATTTAATCATCGTCCTTTAATGGCAAGTGAGGATTTTGGATTTTTTTGCGAAATGAAAAAATGTGCCTATGCTTTTTTAGAAAATGAAAACGACATTTATTTACATAATTCTAGTTATGTTTTTAATGATAAGCTTTTAGCTAGGGCTGCAAGTTATTATGCGAAGCTAGCTTTAAAATACTTAAAATAAAAACTAATCTAGAATTTCAAGCACAATTTCTTCCTTTAAACCTTTGATTTGAATTTCTTTGAGTTTTAGGTTTGAAGGAAGGTTTGCTAAAAGCTCTTTATTGTTTTTTATTTGGTTTTTTGCACTTATGGAGAGTAAAATTCCCCTATAAGCTTTAGCAAAATGACTGATGACTTTACCATTTTTTACAAATTTATAAGTATAAAATTTCTTTTTTGGGGTGTAGAATTTATCATAAAATCCTGCTCTAAGGTCAAGTATTTCTTTATTTTCTAAGTATTCATCTAAGGCTTTACTAAAATGTTCTTTATAAAATTTCTCTATGGCAAAATTTCCTATTTTAGCCCCTTGCTTGAATTTATAAAAAGGTAGGGTATCATTAGCTCTTACAACGCCAAAAAGATTAGAAAATATAAGAGTATTTTCTAAAATATAAGCTTGACTTTTTTTATCTAAAGCTTTAAAATTAAGATATTCATAACTTACCCCAGTATAAAGCAATATAGCTTCTTGAGTGGGAGCTTGTTTTAAGTCGTGTTTAAATTTATCAATTTCATTTTCGTTTTTAATGCCAAAAAGTTCTTGTAATTTTTTTAAACTTGCATTTTTGATAAATTCTCCATAATGCTTTAAAGCTTCCATTCTATAAGGAAATAATTCTTTAAATATAAATGAGTTTTCATCGATGGGATTTTTTGTACAATTTTCATTTTTGCTTTCACTAGGGGAGAATAAAATTTTCATTTTAGCCTTTTTTGTTAATGTTATGAAAACATTAAGAGCAAAGAAATTTAATCTTGCTTTTAATGTTTTTGAAGTTTTTATCATTTTAAAATTTAAAATGACGCTCCGCCCATTAACATAGAAAACATGATAAATGGAAGTATAATTTTTAACGCTTCTGTGGCATCTTGATTGTTGATGCTTAGTTTTTCTATGCTGTCGATTCCCTGTGTGCTATAGTCACTAACAGGGATGTTTTTAAATTTTAAATCAAGATTGAGTTTATAATCATCATTTTGAGTGATATTGTTTAAAATAGCTAAAGCTTTATCAAAGATTAATGCTTGTTCTTCATTTTGACTTTGAGTTTTTAAGGTTTGTAAATTTTCCTTAGCAGTTGTTATATAGCTACTAAATACGCCTTCGGTTTTAAGAGTTGAATCAATTTTAAAATTGTTTAAGATGATGTATTTTTGGATTGTATTGCTAAAATCTGAAGCTTGTTCGTAGTTTGCTATATTAAGAAGTTCATTGATAGCTTGTTCATCCATAGCTAAAGTTTGAGTGTTAAATTTTATACCCTTAGAATCAAGGTAATTAAGCAAATCTTCTTTTAGATTTATATTTAGATTTGTATTGAAATTTAATTTTGCGTTATAAAATTTTATATCAAGATTATCTAGATAATTGTTTTCTTGTTTGTTTATAGAGTTATCAAATGATAAAGTATAAGAATCCGAGCTTAATTTATTGATAAAAGATCTGATTTTTGGATCTTGTTGAAATAAGCTTGCATTGATGTCACTAACAACTTTTTCTCCAAGTTTAAAATCTTCAAAAACCAAATTTGATTGTATGCTTTTTTGGTTTTTAAAAAGATCGTTGTAATATTCTTTAATGCTAATTGATGTATTTGCTTCGCCTTTGTAAATTTCATTTGAACGAATTTTGATATTTTTTGCTTGAAATAGTTCTTGATACTCATCGTTATTATCTTTTGCAAGAGTTTTGAAATTTGGACTTAAACACGCTATAAAATCACCATCTGCATTGCATTTAAAATCAGAAAATTCAATCTTTATTCCAGAGTCCTGAGAAAGACTTGCAATTTCTTGTTTAACTGTTTGATTTAGTTGATTTTCATATTTTTTAACTGTTTTTTCATCTATGGAATTTCCGCAAGCTGAAAACAAAACAGCTATTCCAATAGAGAGAAAAATACCTTTTTTCATAGTTTTCTCCTTAAAAAATTTAAAAAAAAGATTATATCTTTTTTTACTTAAAATTTAAACAATACTAAAAGAGAGTGTGTGATTAATTACATTTTTACACATAGGAAAATCTTTTTAGTTTGTTTCAAATGCATTATTTATAATTTTAAGTATAATTAACTTTGCAATTATTATATATTTTTGCAACAGCTTTAAGCTTATTTTTAAAGAAAGGAAATGTATGAAAAAAATACTTCTAAGTGTTTTAACGGCCTTTGTTGCAGTAGTATTGGCTGCTTGTGGAGGAAATTCTGACTCTAAAACTTTAAATTCTCTTGATAAGATCAAGCAAAATGGAGTTGTTAGGATTGGGGTATTTGGCGATAAACCACCTTTTGGTTATGTAGATGAAAAAGGAAACAATCAAGGCTATGATATAGCTTTAGCTAAACGCATAGCAAAAGAACTTTTTGGCGATGAAAATAAGGTGCAATTTGTTCTTGTTGAAGCTGCAAATAGGGTTGAGTTTTTAAAATCAAATAAAGTAGATATTATTTTGGCTAATTTTACTCAAACTCCGCAAAGGGCAGAACAGGTTGATTTTTGCTTGCCTTATATGAAGGTAGCTTTAGGCGTAGCTGTACCAAAGGATAGTAATATAACTAGCGTAGAAGATTTAAAAGATAAAACCTTGCTTTTAAACAAAGGTACAACAGCAGATGCTTATTTTACGCAAAATTATCCTAATATTAAAACTTTAAAATATGATCAAAATACCGAAACCTTTGCCGCTTTGATGGATAAAAGAGGCGATGCTTTAAGTCATGATAATACCTTGCTTTTTGCTTGGGTGAAAGATCATCCTGATTTTAAAATGGGTATCAAAGAGTTAGGTAACAAAGATGTTATCGCACCAGCGGTTAAAAAAGGCGATAAAGAACTTAAAGAATTTATCGATAATTTGATCATTAAACTAGGCCAAGAGCAGTTTTTTCACAAGGCTTATGATGAAACTTTAAAAGCTCATTTTGGAGATGATGTTAAGGCTGATGATGTAGTGATTGAAGGTGGAAAAATTTAATAAAGGGCTTTTTGCCCTTTATATTGATTTAGGATAAAATATGCAAAAAAAATACAAAAATATTATTTATGCTTCTTTGGGTGGAATTTTAGAATTTTATGATTTTGTGCTTTTTGCCTTTTTTTTGGATATTTTTGCTAAGGTATTCTTTCCGCAAAATGATGCTTTTTGGATGCAGATAAATGCTTATATAGCCTTTGGTGCTGCTTATTTAGCGCGTCCTTTTGGTTCTATTGTGATGGCACATTTTGCTGATAGATATGGAAGAAAGAATATTTTTTATATTTCTATGCTTTTGATGGTTTTGCCTAGTTTTGCTTTAGCTTTTTTGCCAAGTTATGAAAGTATAGGTATATTTGCTACTTTGATTTTATTTACTATACGCATTTTGCAAGGTTTAGCCGTTGGAACTGAGGTGAGCGGAGCTTGGATTTATGTGAGCGAATTTGTCAAAGGGCGTCAAATTCCTTTAGCTCTTGGTTTTATTTCAGCGACTTTAACCATAGGTTTATTGCTAGGAAATATTGCCACTTTAGGCATAAGATCTTATTTTACCCCAGAAGAAGTTCAAAGCTATGCTTGGAGAATTCCTTTTATCATAGGAGGATTTTTTGGAATTTTAGCTTTGTTTTTAAGAAATAAACTCAGCGAAACTCCAGAATTTATAAAAGTTCAAAATGAAAAGAAAATTTTAAGTTTTCCATTGTTCGAAGCTTTAAAAACTCATAAAATGAGTATGCTTGTTTGTTTTTTAATGACCATGGTTTTAACAAGCGGTGTGGCAACTTTGATGATTTTACCTAAGTATTTTGAAAGTCTTTTAGCTATGAGTAAAACTTCTGCTTTATGGGTGCAAAATTTTGCTATTTTAGCGGTGATTTTTGGAGCTTTATTTCAAGGTTTTTTAGCAAGCAAATGGGGAAGCTATAGGATTTGTTTTATTTTTAGTATAGCTTTTATTATTTTTGGTGTGCTTTTTAGTTTTTATGATGAGAATTTTTTATTTTATTTTTTACTGGCTTGTTTTGCACAAGGTATTATTACTTTCGCGCCTGTTTTTATGACGCAAATTTTTAAAAGTGAACTGAAATTTAGCGGGCTTAGTTTTGCTTATAATATTTCTTATGCGATTTTAGGTTTTTTAACCCCTTTTATAGTTAATGCTTTTTATAAAGAGTATTTGGGTATTTATCTTGCTATAGTGGGATCTTGTTCCTTGCTTTGCGTGTTTTTGTTAAAACGCGTTTTTGCAAGAAGCAAGATTAAAGAATTAAGCATTGTCTTTTAAAACTTCAAAAACAACCTTAGATATTTTTTCAACTGAAGCGATTTCACAATGCTCATCAGTTGAATGAGGATTATGGATATTTGGGCCTATAGAAGCGCATAAAAGCTCTTGTTTTTTCTCTATAATGCCACACTCAAGCCCTGCATGGATAGCTGAAACTTTGGCATTAGGCGATACTTTTTTAAGCGCTTTAAAAACCATGTCGCTAAGTGCGTTTGGTTTGCCTTCCCAAGGTGGATAGAAATTAAAACTTCTTACTTTAAAATCAAAAGCCTTGAAAAATTCTAAAGTTTCAAATTCTACTTGCTTAAGTCCATCAAGTATATTAGATCTTGCAAAAAGTGCGAATTTGATTTGGTTATCTTGCATTCTTAAAGTAGCTAGGTTAATGCTTGTTTGAACTATATCTAGATTTTCATCATAAGCTCTAACTCCATGAGTGAAAGAATTTATAAGGCTTAAAAGTTTTTTACTTTGATCGCAAATTTCAAATTCGCCTTCTTCTTTAAATTCACATTTTATCCAGTTATTACTCTTTACTTCATCTTTAAAATGCACTAAAGCTTTGGCGTGTTTAGGTATAGAATTGATTCTTTCTCCGCCTTCAAAAGAAATGATTTCTCCTTCATTCTCTTGTATGAATTTAGCCATTTCTTTGATGGAACTTTTTTCATTGCGTATGATATTTATGCCTGAGTGTCCACCTTTAAAATTTTGCGCACAAAGCTCATAAATTTTACCCTTTTTTCTAAGGGTATTAAAAGACAAACTTGCTTCTATATCTACTCCACCTGCACAGCCTATCATGATCTCATCATCGCTTTCATGATCTAAATTTAAAAGCATTTTAGATTCTAAAGTGTGCTCGAGTGAATTCACTCCCATGAGTCCTACTTCTTCATCGTTTGTAAAAAGACATTCTAAATTTTCAAATTCAGCCATAGCACTCATCATGATGGCTATACCTATGCCATTATCTGCACCAAGACTTGAATTTTTGGCTCTTAAAAAGCCATTTTCTTCATAAACTTCTAAGTTTGGTGCATCGCCCATACAGACCATATCATAATGGCTTTGTAGACAAATTTTTGGTTTGCCTTTTATGGCATGGATATTTCCTGCCTTATCTACACTCACCTTAAAGCCTTTATCTTTGGCGTAAGAGCTTAAAAATTCTTTCATTTGTTCTGTTTCATAACTGCAATGAGGAATTTTGCATAATTGTTTAAAATTTTCTATAACATTTTGCATTTTATCTCCTTTGTTTTGATAAAATTATGGCATATTTTTTAAAATTTAAAGGCAAAATGATTAAAAAATGAGAATAAATTATAAAAAATTATTTAATCTAAGAAAATTATTAAGTGATCCAAAAAAACTTTTTTCTGTATTAATCTTCACTCTTGTAGTTGTTTTTATCCAGAACTATATTGCCCAAAATTCTAGTTTTGAAGGAAAAGTAGTTAGAATTATTGATGGAGATACTATAGAAGTTAATCATGAAAACAAACTCGCTAGAATAAGATTTTTTGGTATAGATGCACCAGAACTTAAACAAAGTTTTGGAAAGCAATCAAAAGAAGCTTTAAGTAGAATTTTAAGCGGCAAACAAGTTGAAATTATTTATAAAAATAAAGATACTTATGGTAGAATTGTTGCTATTGTAAAGCTTAATGATGTTGATATTAATCGATTTTTAGTAAGCAAAGGCTATGCTTGGGCTGATACTTACTATAGTAACGCTTATACCAAAGAACAAGAAAATGCTAAGAAAAATCATTTAGGTCTTTGGAAAGAGAGTAATCCTATAGAGCCTTATAAATGGAGAAAACACAATAAATTCTAAGGAAAAACATGAAAAAATATACTTTAATGGTGCTATTAGCTTTAGGAATTTCTGGATGTTTTGTAAATGAAAGAGGGATTTCAAATCGTTTTTATGATGATTGTAAAGAGTATTATGATGGAAGTGGAACTTATCATAAGGATTGCCCAAAAAATTGGGTAGATATTAAAATGACTCCTTGATTATTTTCCACCCACAGAGGCCATTAATGCAGCTGCTACAGCTTCTGGATTGTTGATTTTGGCACCTTGTTCTTGATTTTCTGTAGGTTTAACAGTGTTAAGTGGCGGACGCTTGAGTTTAAATATATGCTCATCGGTGCTAACAACTTGTATCGTTCCTTCAAACATTTTAACTTCTTTAACATGTCCAACCACTTTTACATCTCTTTTTTTGGAGGTTTCGTCAAAAAGTGCATGAGCTTCAAGTTCTAAAACATCGCCTAATTTAAGCGGAGCATAAAAAAAACACTTTGATCCAATAATCACTGAAAATTCTTTATTGATAGAGGCTTGTGCTACATAGTTTGCCGCAGCGAAAATAAAGGCATCAAAAATCAATCCTTGATCATCTGCTACCATTTCGCTTGTGGTTATTAAAATTGATTTGGCATAGTTTTTATCAATTTCTATAATGGTTCCAGCAAGCGAGGTGTTTAATTCAGGACAAGTGAGTAATTCTGCTCTAACGCGAGATATATCTTCTGCAGATGCGTATTCTTCAAGTTGTGCATATTCTTCAAAATTATCTTTTTTTGCCATATCTAACCTTTAAATTCTACTTATCTACTTCAAAATATCTAATTTTCAATATCGGTAAAAAATAAAAAGAATTTATATTTTAATGCGTATATAAACTCTTTTGGGTGCTTCATAGCCTTCAATGGTAAGATTTTTATCCTTTGGATCTAAGAAATTTTCCAGCGAAAAAGAGTCTATCCATTCTGTTTTTCTTTGTTCGTTTTCATCGGTTTTTTTTGTAGCCAAAACTTCAAATTCTTTAAATCCTGCTCTTTCACACCAGTTTTTTAATGCACTAATGCTTGGTACAAAATAAATATTTGGAATTTTAGAATAAGTTTTATTAGGCACAAGAGCGATTTCTCTCTCATCTTCTATATACATGGTATCTAAAAAAACAACTCCATTTTTATTAAGTCCTGCTTTTAAATCTTTTAGCATTTTTATAGGATCACTTCTATGATAAATCACCCCAAGACAGAAAATCACATCAAATTTCAAGCCATAGCTTGGAAGATCTTCTACGCCTAAAAGTTCGTATTTTATAGGAGTTTTAGCTAAAGCGTTAATGAGTTCAAATTGCAAACGGTATTTGATAGAAGGATCAAAACCTATGAGTTTTGCAGGATTAAATTCAAGCATTTTAAACATATAATAACCATTATTACAGCCTATATCAGCAACGCATTTTTGAGAAATTTCGTTCATGAAAGGCTTTAGAATGTTGAATTTAATAAAACTTTGCCATTCTGTATCGATGAAAAGATCGTCTATTTTAAAAGGACCTTTTCTCCATGGTTTAAGTTCTTTTGCTATAGCTAAGATTTCATCTTTGGCTTGAGAATTTGTAGATAAATTTACACTATCATCTAAAGAAAAATTGCAAGCAAGATTGAGAGCTTTAAGTTCTTGAATTTTAGCGTATAAAGGGTGATTTAGAAATTGTTTTTCAAGTAAATTTTCTTGCATTTTTATCCTTGACATTTGCTTTTAATGCTAAATTATAACATTAAAAGCTTTTATGGCAATATAAATTATATGCATTAAATATTTGATCAAAAATAACTCAAAAATACTTTCTAAAGATTACATAAGCTTTAGAACTATAATCATCATCTAGCTTATACTTCTTTAAAGCTCTAGCTAAATCAAACTTGACATAAAAATTCCCTGTTTTATTATAAAGCAGTTGTAAATCATAAGCATCTATATAGTTTGTATAAGAATCATTCTCATACCAAGAATAACTTATATCATAAAAAGGAGTAATATAAAAATCTTTTAAAGGAGTAGCCATTCTAAGTCCAAAGCTGGCTACTACAGCATTATCTCCTTCTCCATCTCCATTATTATAAGCCCTTACTCCATAAGGACCTCCTAAAGATATGGTTTCACTACTATCTAATGTAGATCCATTGATAACTTGTTGATAATTTAAACTAAAAAGATGAGTAAAGGTATCATTAAGGAAATAAGCATTGTTAAGATTGACATTGAGTTTAGCAAATTTTCCAAATTCTACTCCACCTACTTTGCTTGTTCCTATACCTACTATAGTCATACCTTCATCTTTAACATTACCATAGCTTACATTAGCACTATAAGAAAAACTATCATTACTAATGCCATTATAAACTCCTTCTATACCAAAGCTTATTGTATCAGAGCTTTTATCTATAGTCATGATATTTAATCTTGAATTACTAAGCTTTTTATGATAATAACTTGAAGTTAAATAAAAAGAATTATAAGTCGTAATCCCCAAAGGATATTTTAAATTTATACCTAGATTTTCAGAAATTCCTATAAAGTCAAATTCTCTCCAAATTCCCCATAAAGCATAGTTTCCTTTAGAATAGCTTCGAGTGATTTTTAAATTCCCCAAGAAAGTAGTATAATTTATACCATAGTTAGTTTGTGCTTCATCGCTTCTTTGCAAGTAAGCATTAGACTATCTCCTTGATGAGCTATGTTATTAAAACTCATGCTAGTACCACCCCTATATCTGCCTGATTCTTTTATACCGTAATTATCCCCATAAAACAATACAGAAACAAAGCTATCACTAGGGGTAGTTTCTATCACTATATCTGTGTCACCTAGATTATCTCCTGCTTTTAAAGAAGCAAGGGTTTGTATGCCATACATTTCATTGACTTTATAAACCGCATCTTCTACTAATTTAGTAGTGATGATTTCACCTTTATGATTAGGTAATTTGCTTTCTATAGCATAATCTCTTACACTAGAATTGTTTTGAACCACATATTTACCTAAAACACCTAAGGTGATATTGATTTGAATTTGATCTTTTAGTTCTTGTTGTGGGATATAAGCTGTAGCAGCAGGATAACCACTAACTTGAACATAATAAGAAATAATATTGGCTATATCTTGTAAGTCTTGAACTGAAATACTTTCTTTTTTGTAATCGTTTAAGGCTTCTTGTAAAACTTGCTCATCTAAACCTAGATCTTTAAAGTTTATGTTTTTATTGGTAATATGAAAGTTAAAGCTAACTTTATGAATTGATTCTTCTTTAGAAGTATTTTTTAAAGAAGGAGTGTTTGAATTTGGGGTTTTAGTTTTTAAAGTATTATCATTAGACAAGTTAGGTTGATTTTTTTGAGTGTTGTTATTATCTTTTTGAGTGTTTTTCTTTGTGTTAGTGGTTTTTGAATTATTATTATCACTAGTATTAGAATGATCTATGATAATCACTCCATCTTTTACTTTTAAAGTGTTATTGTAGTTTTTTAAGTTAGCATCTTCTTTATAAGGAGATTGTTCTAACATTTGTATGGTTTTTTATTATCTTTAGTATCACTAGCATAAAGGCTTAAGATAGCTAAACTAGATAGTAAGATAATGCGTTTCATTTGTGTTTTTCCTTTTCAATGATTTCATAAGAGCTTGTTTTATAGATTTAGTTTTTAATCTTTTTTATTTTTTGCTTTTTCTGTTTTTATTTTTTCTTTCTTTTTATCTTTTTATTTTTCTTTATTTTTTATATTTGTTTGATTGATTATCAATCTTTTTTGATTTTTAATCTTTAAATTTTGTTTTATTAATTTTTAACAAGATCCAAAAGGCTTTTAACCTTTTGGAATTTAATTATCTTGAGCAAGGATTTCCTGCTTTAAAATTATCTGATACTATACAAGCATTACCACTTAATTGAGTGCTGGCTTCATCTATACTTGCTTGTTTATCATCTTCATTGATATTTGGATCTTCATCTGTAGTTTGCATAAACAAAGCTGTAGCAATGTCAGGTTCTTGTTGTCCTATGGTATCATTTGGGTTATTATTAGAACTGTTGTTGTTACCATTGTTAATATCACCTGAATCGGTTCCATCGTTTCCGTTGTTGGAGTTGTTAGATCCTAAATTTATAATGGATACTGGCTTATAGTTTGCACTATATTTTCATTGACTGTAAGATGACTAGTTCCATTTATGCTCGCACTTGCTAAAGTTTTATTAGAATTTTCTAAACTAGAATTAGTACTCGCTGTAGCGATTTGAAGAGCTATTGTAGCTTGTTGTAAATCACTAGAAACTTTATCTACAGCTTGTTTTAAACCTGCAATAACTTTATCGCCATTATTACCTGTTATACCACTTAGAGCTGTATTGTAAGCTTTAACTGCTTCATTATAAGCATTTACAGCAGTATCGTAAGTTTTTTGAGCGTTTTCTTGCCCTTCGGTCATTTTAGGAATTTTGAGAAAGAATTTCCTTTGTTTTAATAATGACTTGATTAGCTTTTCCTAGATCACCATAAGAATTTCCCAATACTTCCTTTAAAGCGTTTGCAAATGTTGCATTATTGCTATCTTGAGTTTGTCCATATAAAGCAGTAATAAAATCCATACTTTGATTAATGCTTGTTAATTCATCAGCTGTTAATATTTTTCCATCTTTATAAAATTTACTTAAGTCGCTAATATCAACACTAGAATTAAATTTCAAGTCATTAAATATAGAATTTAGAACTTCATTTGAGATGTTATCTTTAGCAATAAGATCGCTAGTTTCTTTATAGTTTTCACGATTTTTTATCGCTCCTGTTCCAACTAAAGATTTTGTAGCACCTGTCATAGATGGCCCATTTGCTGCTAAAGATGTAAAAAAATCATTAGGGCTGTAAATATACAAATAAGCCGGTTTTTCTATTGTGCTTGTAAAAAAATATCTACCATGATTATTATTAGAATCATATTCCGTCACATATTTTCCCACCATAGCAATCCCTTCTCGTACTGTCATAGTTTCTAAATTTATAACATTTCCTGCATTGGATTTAATTACAGGTGATATTGTTTTAGGATCTCCTTCAAATGCTGAAAGTTTTCCATCTTTTGCCTTATCCTATATTGATGAAGCAGACAGAACAATTTTTTTGCATTAATACTTCCACCATTGAGTGTTCCATCTATAATGAGAGCTTTTAGAACCATAGGCAATATTTAAATAATTTTGGTTAGTTTTTCCTTGTCCAAAATTTACAGTTTCACCACTTGCTATATTAAAACCACCACCCCATTGGATAACAGAGTTTGTTTTGCTTCCTGAGATATTCATAGTGCCACCACTAACACTTATACTTCCACTTGTTCCATAAGTGAACTTACCCCCACTTGGTAAAGCATAGCTTTGTGTAAAAAGAAAGAACCTATAACTAAAGACAAAGAAAGTTTATTTAACTTTTTCATGACTTGCTCCTTTTTGTAAGATTAAGATTTAAGAATCTTTTGTTTATTTTTATAAAAATACAAATAAATCATTCCTATCTTTAAGATAGGAATGATTTATTTTATCCTTGCGTAAATGCTTTTGCCATCTTGAGATATTCTTGCTTCATAAGAAAGCTTTTGTAAATTCATCTTTTTTAATCTATCTATAGAACTTAGTTTAAAATCTTCTTTGTTTTTTGCATTTTTTCAATAAAGCTTTGAAGTTCTTCTTGATTTAAAGTATTAGAGTTTTCATCTATAAAACCTTGCTCACTTTGTAAGATTAAGATTTCTTTATTTTTAAGGTAGGGTATTACTCTTTGAGGGTATAAAGAGCTAATACTCCCTAGCTAGAAATATTAATAGGAGCATCGTATGACTTCAAAAAGGGGAGTTGTGTTGATTTTATTGGATATAAGAAGATAATAATGCTCAAAGTTATTAATAATTCTAGCTTCAACTTTAGTATTTAAAATCAGTCTATTGTTTTTACTTAAACTGATATCTGAAGGAGTTATAGCATTAGAAGCACTATAATTATCTTCATAATGTACTAAGGCTCCTGCTAATATATCATGAAAGTGTTTTTAAATATATTTAAATTCCCGCCTATATAAGGTATTATTATAAGATTTAGCTTCACTTAAACCTGTAATGGCCGAAGGAGCTATAAAAACAGAATTGTTATTTTTATACTCATCAAGATTGAGATTGTTTATGATTAAGGTATTATCATGGCCATTGTTTGAAAGTCTAGCTATAATACTTAAAATCCCTTCTCTTTTATCTGAAGCTACACCAAATAAAGTATCATTGATAATGATTTTATTATAAGCAGCTTCATTATAAGCCATAATCAAATAAGCATTATCAGCTGCATTAGAAGAATAGTTTTTTTATTTCTATGATATTATGATTGGCTTTATCTAAAGCTCTTATGATGATTTTAGAACCTTTATCTATATTACTTGCATCAGTAATGCTTTGAACATTGTTATAATTTATAGTATTATAAGAAGCTTCTTTGGCTTCTGTTAATACAGTTAGATTTCTAAAAGAAGCAAAATCTTTAATCGATACTTTATTGTTATTAGCACTACTAGGATAAAAGTCTTGATTATTAAGAAGGTTTTTCTTAGCTGTATAAATGTATACAGGTAAGGTTGACATAGAATTATTAATATAAACTTTATTATAATCAGCACTGCCTTCTAAGGCTCTAGCAGCTATAATATTTAAAGCATCTTTATAGCTTTGAGAAAGATCGGTTGTGGTAAGATCGTTTTTAATGTTAATGGTATTATGATTAACTCCTTTAGTTGCAAAGTCACCATAAAAAGAATGTTGGTTATAACCTAAGAAGTTATTAGCGATTTCTAAAGGATGTTTTAATTCTATGTTTAAGGTATTATAATTTACTTCTCCATTATTATAAGCTCCTGCGTAGAAGTTAAACAAAGCTTGAGCAAAAATGTTCTCATTGTTTTTATTTTTTTAGGTTTTTAATATCTTTTAATATTGATAGTATTATCTAAGGCTTGTCCTTGTTCGGTTTTTCCACCCAAAAAATCAGCAAATAAAACAGAATTATAAGCTAAGGGTTGTTTATCATGGTTCATATACATATCAAGATTAAAACTATCTATGTCTAAAAGGTTTTTACTGGCTTGAAAGTTTTTATCTGATTCGCTATCTATATAACCTGCGCTAATATGAGCAGCAGCTAAACTAGCATAAGCTTTGCTTGGATTATGGATAATTATATTAGCATCTTTGATAAAGATTTTATTGTTTTTTACATTACCTTGATAAGCTAAACCACCTACAAGGTGAGTGATTCTTTCATCAAAGGTATTATTACCATTTTTATCTTTTTTAGGCAAGGAAGTAAAAAACTCTACACTGCTACCTGCTTTTATATTTAAACTATTATTTGTAGAATCTCCATAAGTGGCTATAGCTCCGATTAAATAAGGAGAACCATTTAAGGCTAAATCATAAGTGTTCTCAACTCCCATACTAATATGGGCATCTTTTTGAAGTATGGTTTGGTTATAGCTTGCATTACTATAATGAGTAAAGGTAGAACTCATTAAGAAATTCATGCGTTGATTGCTTTTGGAATTACTAGGGTTTTTATATGAGTATCTTTAGGTTTAAGATAAAAAACCGAACTAAGTTCTCCTTGTTCTAATATAAGTTTGTTATAACTTGCATCAGCATGATCGGTTTTTGCTGTGATTAAAAAAGGAAGCACTCTAACTGTTTTTTTTATACTACGATCGGCTGTATTAACACCATGCCTTGCTTTAAAAGAAAGAACTTCATCTTCTCTCATATCAGGAGTAAGTAAATAATGTTAAAATTTAAATCGTTTATATTTGTAATATTTGGTTTATGATTGTTAAATATTGTTAATATATTGTTTAGAACTCTTAGCATAATAATTTATACCTTGGAGTTTTTTATAAGTAGAATTGGTTTTATCATAAAGTTCGTTATCATTAAAATAATGCTTTGGAATATTGAAATTTCGATTGTCTGTAGTATTTGCTTGAGTGGCTGCAAAAGCGTTGATGCTTAAGAAGGTAACAATGGAAAGTTTAAAACAAAATTTCTCTATACCCCCTCCCAGTGAAGTTAAAAAGCTTTATTAAATTAAGATTGGACGGAATTTTTTAATATAAACTAAAAAGCGATATCAAAGAATTTCCGTTGTATAATCTAATGTTTTTTAAATGTGAAATATTTTTTAAGGTAAAGCGATGAAAATGCGTGTGTATTATGAAGATACTGATGCGGGTGGAGTGGTGTATCATAGTAATTATTTAAAATTTTGCGAGAGAGCAAGAAGTGAAATTTTTTTTCAATAAAAAAGTAGATATTTTTGATGCGTCTAAGGGACATTTTTTACTTACAAAAGCAAATTGCAATTTCTTAAAACCTGCAAAACTTGGAGATATGATAGAGATTAAAACAAAAATTTTAGAAGTCAAAAATGCTTCTGTGGAAATTTTACAAGAAATTTATAAAGATGAAATTTTGTTTTTTAAAATGGAATCAACTTTAGCTTTTATTAAAAACGAAAAACCAGCTAGAATGGATATGCAGTTAAAAAAGCTCTTTGAAGAATTATTTTAATTCTTCAAAGCTTGCTTGCTTACCTTGCATAAGACGCACTTTGTAATCAACTTGAGAATTTTTGATTTTCTCATCAAATAAACTTTCGCTTTTTTTATTTAGGAATTCGGTATAAAAGTAATCAATTCCTATGCTAGTAGCATAAGCAATCCAGTTATAATCTATACTTTGATTAAAAATTTCATTAAGATAGACTAAGTTATCATCGTGGTTATTGATAGAATTAGCAATGATAAAATTTTCTCTATCTCCTTGTTGTGTTAAACTTAAAAATGTTGGATTATAGTTGATTTGAGTGGATAAAAGCACATAAGGATGAATGTTATAAATTCTTAGTTGAGAACTTGCTAGAGCTGTTTTGATCAATGGAGTGTTAAAAAATATTGAGGCATTATTAACTCCACCTTGTGATCTTAAAAGCCTGCTAAAATTAAGCTTCTCGCCTTCTATGGTATATATTCTAGCATTATTATTTTGAGCAAGAATTCTTGAATTTAGATTGCTTGATAAGGCAGAGCCATCGCTAAATATTGCGATATTAGCATTTGATTTGCTTAAAAGTGTGGCAATTTGAGCATCATAGTCAATACTTCCAAAAATAATATTTTGATTTGAAATTTGTATGTTGTTTTTATGGATAGTCGGTATGAAAATTTTCATATTTCCTGAGTAATTTTTCAACTCATTAGCACCTTTTAAGGTAAATCCAGCTATGGCATACTGATATCCTTGAGCTTGTGCTGCATCAAGCGCGGCTCGAATTTTATCACTATCTTCTGTGCCGGTTAAAAAAACTTTTACTTTGATTTCAGCTCTTTGTCTTAAAAGATAGGCTATGCTTGAATTTATTATAGTATTTGAGTAGCTTTTTATGGTTTTTTCTGGGATAATTATCGCAAGTTTAACAGAAGTAATTTTTTGAACATTTTTTTCAAAATCAGTAATGGAATTTAATAATTTTGCATAAACATTAGATAAAAATTGATCGTTTTGGTCTGCAAATTCACTTAAAAAACTGAGATACAATCTTGATTCTAAAAGATCAAAAAGACAATTTGTGTTGCATTCTTGAACGCTTAATTTAGGATAAAAATTTTCAACAGGTTTTACATCGACTAATTTTTGCTCTTTTGCATTAAGCAAAAAGCAAGATAAGAAAAATATTAAAAATATTTTTTTCATAAAAATCCTTTAATTTTTTTTAAATCTTGTATGAAATTTTTTTCATAACTTGGATTTTTTTCTATAAAATCTAAATCATAACTTGGCATTATGAAAAAATTTTTATAAGCAAAAACTTCACCTTTTAAAATGTGATAATCTTTAAATCCCAAGTTTTTAAATGTGTATTCTCCTAGACAAAGCAAAAAAGCAGGTTGAATCAGTTTTAGTTCGTTCCAGAAAAATGGTAAGCAAGATTGTAGCGAAAAATCATCAAATTTTCCATTACAAAAACATTTAAATAAATAAGAAAAATAAAAATCTTCATCGCAAAGCCCTAAAATTTGATAAATATAGTGTTTTAATTTTTCACCTTTTTTTGAATTAAGTAAAATTCCGCTTTCATTTTCACTCTTTTGCCCAAAAACATCAAGAATTAGCAATTTGACATTTTTTATCTTAGGTTCCATAAGACTAAATTTTCTTGTTTTGGAAAATTGGCATAAGGTGCAAGATGAAACAAGTTGTTTTAATTCTTGAAAATTTTGTACTTGTTCAAAGTGGTTTGTATGTGTATCAACAAAGTTAAATCCCATAGCTTTTAAATAATAAAGACTTCTTATCATAAATCACACAATTTTTCTAAATTTTCTCCACTTAGACGATAATTTCTCCATTGTTTAAGATGTTTAGCGTTTAAACTTTCATAAAAATTAATACCTAAAATATTATCATTTAAGCAAACCCAGTCGAGTCTTTTTAAATTTTCTTTTTTGCAAATTTCTCCTAAAAATTTAAACACAGCTTTTCCATAACCTTTTTTACGAAAATTTTCTCGTATATAAATATCTTCAAGATAAATTCCACCGCTGCCCCAAAAAGACGAAAAAGTATAAAAATAAATCATATAGCCTATAGTTTTTTCATTTTCTTTTAACAAAAAAGCACGAGCAAATTTATTTTTTAGTAAAGAATGTTCCAGTTTTTCTTTCGTGCATTGAAGAAAATCTAACATATCTTCGTATTTTGCAAATTCTATGATCATTTCTTGTAAAATATCTAAATCTTCTTGTCTTAAATCAATAATTTTAAATTCTGACATTTTTAACCTTTTAAAAATAATTTCAAAATTTATCAAAAGAATTTAAAAATTACTCTTAATCAAAAGCAATTTATAAGTAAGATTAAGATAAAATACAAGTTTATTTTATAATTTTTTAAGGAAAAATCAAATGAAAAGAACTTATCAGCCACATGGCACTCCAAGAAAACGTACTCATGGTTTTCGTGTT
>CBJMI02800__coassemble_606_pt1 | contig 21899 bp, 19 predicted proteins | sample CBJMI02800__metabat2_low_PE_005 | metagenome-assembled genome bin CBJMI02800 | reverse complement strand
TAGGCATGAGTAAAATCGCTGAAACTAGCCAGATAGCTAAAATGAAAGAATTGGCTAAATTTTATAAAAATAAAGTTATTTTTGATCTTTTAAGTTTGAAAGATTCTTTAGTATTATTAGATGAAAAGGATTTAAAACTTGTAAGCATTCATCATCTTATCAAAGATGATAGTGCTTGTGAAGATTTTAATACGGCTGCGAAACTTATGCCACCTTTAAGAAGCAAAGAAGATGTTTTGGCTTTAAGAGAGGCTTTAAAAGAAGGAAAGATTAGCTTTTTAACTTCCCTGCATAGTGCAAAATCAATTTCTTTAAAAGATTTAGCTTTTGATGAAGCGGCTTTTGGAATTCATAGCGTATGCGAATTTATAAGTCTTTGTTATACTTTTTTAATCAAAGAAGGATTTTTAAATTGGCAAGAGCTTTGTCGATTTACAAGTAAAAATCCTAGTGAATTTTTAGGTTTAAATAGTGGAGTTATAGAAGTCGGAAAAGAAGCTAATCTAGTTCTTTTTGATGAGAATGAAGAAATTGTTGCTCCAAAAAGTTCTCTTTATTCTGAGGATAAACTTTTTGGAAAGATTAAAATGCATATAATTAAAGGAAAAAATATTTTAGAAAAATAAGCTTTACTTAAATTCCTAAAGATAGTTTAAATCCTAAAAATACAAGTGCTGCCATAATACCAGCGGCTGGTAAAGTGATAATCCAAGCCAATCCTATAGGCTTCATCATAATCCAATTTGCGTTTTTATTATACACTCCTATACCCAAGATAGCACCTATGAGTATATGGGTGGAGCTAACAGGAATTCCAAATTGTGTAGCTAAGAGTATAACTATGCTTGCACCAAGTTCTGCAGAAAATCCAGTAGTAGGCCGTATGGTTGCAAGTTTTGAACCCACTGTAGTAATCACTTCTTTACCTAAAAACCAAAGTCCTACAACTAGAGCAACTCCAAACATAGCTAAAGCAGCAAAAGGTACAGGAGAAGTCGCGTTAATTGTGCCGTTTTTTAAGACATCTAAAATCGCTGCAAAAGGACCTATAGCATTGGCTATATCATTGGCTCCGTGTGAAAATGCAAAACTAGAGGCTGTAAATATTTGAAACCATGAGAAAATTCTATCAGTAGTTTTATTAAGTTCTGTTTTTTTAACGATTTTGACTATAGCAAATGTTACAACATAACTTATAGTTCCTATAATTCCGATAATCCAAAAGTTTTGTAAAATATCCAAAGTGCTAACATTATTTAAACCTTTAAATAAAAACATTGCCGAAATGATAGCAGCAGCAATACAAGCAATGATTGGCATATGAGTTTTTAAAATAGAGTAAATATCTATATCTTTTTCTTGTTCTTTAAATTCCTTCATTTTATTTCTATAGAAATTATTTTCTTGTTCTTCTTCATCCAAAGCTATAGCGGAAAGTTCTTTGATTTGTTCTTCTTGGGATTTTGTTTTTAAATTTAAAAAATATTCTTCTTTGAATTTTTTTCTTTCTTTTTTGATATTTTTCAAATCATCATTTAGTTTTTCTGATGGTTTTAAAATTTTCTTATCAATATATGAATAAATAATATAAGCTACAATACCCCCTAAAAGAGGCGAAGCTACCCAAGAAATAGCTATTCTTAAAATTTCACTCCATTTAACCATAGAGAGTGTTTGGATTCCATCAAATTTTAAAAGCCCCATCATAATACTAGCACCTACAATCCCACCAACTATACTGTGTGTGGTTGATACAGGTAAGCCTTTCTTGGTTGCAATAAAAATCCAAACCCCAGAGCTTAAAAGTGCAGCAAGCATAATGATAACAAAAAGCATAGGATCTAAAGAATTTGGAAAAATAACAATACCGCTGCGTATGGTCTTAGTAACTTCTGCGCCTGCGAAGATTGCCCCGCTTAGCTCAAAAACAGCTGCTATAATTAAAGCTTGTTTAATGGTTACTGTTTTTGCGCCAACGCTTGTTCCAAAAGAATTGGCTACATCATTTCCACCTATATTAAATGCCATAAAAATGCCAAATATAGAAGCAAGAATAAAAAGAATCAATTGATGTTGCGAAATATAACCAAATCCCCAAATAACAAATGCGATAGTACTGATAATAAAAATAACAAAAGCTATGAGGTTGTCTTTTTGCATTAATAACCCTTTTTTATTTTAATTATACACTTATTTACTTTAAATTTGCTAATTTTATTTTTTAGTCTTTGTGGAATTTTTATTTATATTATTTTTTTATAATAAATACTTAAACAAGAAATAATAAGGAATATAAGAATAATGAGGGGTATTTTTTATATAATAGCATTGTTTTCTTTACTCAATGGCGATGAACTTACAGAGGCTTTAGCAAAAAATAATAATCAAAATTCTTGGGAGCACTTTGATTATAAAAATACCAAAGAAGCTCCAAAAATTCAAGAAGAGAATGTGGATTTTAAAAGCACTTTTGATAGCTTACTTTCAAAAACTTTAGAAAATAATAATGGTATAGATAAAACAGATGGGAATTTAGATTTTCAAAATGAAAACGCGCAGGTTAAAAATTTAAGTTCTCTTTATGAGGGGGAGAATAATTCTTTGCTTTTTCAAAAAGAACTTTTTGTGGCTCAAGATAATTATAATTACTCAGGGGGTTTAATCAATCGTTATGAAAAAGATGATTTTTTATTTGGAGTTAATGGTTTTATTGATAAACAAAAAGAACAAAAAGATACTAAAAGCTTTGGTACAGAGTTTGGTTATAGTAAATTTATAAAGGCTTATAGTAATTATTATATACCCAATGAAGCAGAAAAAAAATTACAGCTTGGAATGAGTTTTGTAATTCCAACTTATACCGCTTTTACTTTTGATATAAGCAAGGATAATGATAAAACTAATTATCAAGTATCTTACTCTCCTTATAGTGTATTTAGTTTAAATTTATTGCGTCGTGATTATAGTGCAAGAGAGACTGTTGATGATACTGTTGTTCAAGTTGGATTTAGTTTTAATTTCAATGAAAGTTTTTTAAAGCAATTTAGAAAAAAAGATAATACTTTAGAGGAGGTTAATCGATATGATTTCCTCCAAAGAACTCATTAGTTCATTCCAGCATTATGAAATTTTTCTGGATTGTCCATAGCGTAGCGGAATTTTTCCCAATCAATTTGTTTATCCCAGATAGCAACGATTAAAGCTGCTACTGAATTTCCGCAAAGATTTCCAACCGCTCTCATTTCAGACATAAATTTATCAACACCTAAAAGAACACCTATAGCAGCTACTGGTAGAACTTGTGCTAAGGTTGCATTTGCTTCTGAAATTTCCATATTTCCTAGAGCCGCAAGCGTACTTCCAAGCACTATAAAACCTGATCCAGTTACACCTACTGCACCTTTTGAGGCTATCATTAATACTATTAAAATACTGATTTCGTGTGCTAAACTTAAATTTACATTGAAAGCTTGTGCTAGAAAGATTAAGCTCATAGCTAGATAAATATTTGTACAATCAAGATTAAAACTATATCCCGTTGGTAAAACAAGTCCGACTGTTGCTTTAGAAAGTCCTGCTTTTTCTAGTTTTCTCATTAAAGGAGCAAGTGCAGACTCGCTTGAACTGGTTGCAAAAACGATCAATACTTCTTTTGAGATAAATCTCATAAATTTGAAGATATTTACTTTTGCAAAATAACAAATCAGACCTAAGATTCCAAATATAAAAACAAGACATGAAATCAGCATTACTAAAAGTAAATATGCTAAGTTGATCAAAGAGCCAATTCCGTATTGAGCTATGAGTACAGCCATTGCTGAAAAGGCGGCAATAGGACTAAAATACATAATGATTTGTAGAATTTTAAAAACAAAATTTTGTACCACTTCAAAAACTCTTTGAATTGCCTGTTTGTCTTCTATTCTCATTAAAGAAATAATCAAAGCAGTAATTATAGCAATAACTAAAACTTGTATGGTTTTTCCTTCTGTAAAAGGTGTGATAATATCAGTAGGCATAGCATCTTTTAAAATATGCATAATCTCAGAGCTCGCACTTACTTCTGTGGTTTGAGAAATGTATTTTTGAACGCTTTTTGTATCAAGTTGACTTGGATCAAGATTCATTCCATGGCCTGGTTGCATAACATTTGCCATAAAAATACCTATAGCAAGTGCTAAAGTACTTACAACTTCAAAGTAAATAACCGCTTTAGCACCAATGCTACCTACTTTTTTTAAACTTTCAAGACTAATGATGCCCAAAACCAAAGTAACAAAAATAATAGGGCCTATAAGAACCTTTAAAGCACCTATAAAATAATCAACTCCTGGTTTGCTAGCAATGGCTAATTCTTTATCTGTATAGCCAAGTACAATACCTGTAATAATGCCTATAATCACCCAAAATCCAAGACTTTTGATAATACGTTTATATAAAGGCGGTTTTCTTTCAGCTAAAGTTTGACTTAAAGTTTCCAAGTTTATTCACTCCTTTTGATCTTTGTAAAATATAATTTTAACAATGTGTATCGTAAATTTTAACAAAAAAACAAATCTAGAAATACTTTCTTTTATATGATATGATAATTTTTTATATAAACGTTACAAAATTTCTCATTATTTGCATTATAAAATTTAAAATATTTTTGAAAATTTTATAATTTTGTAATTCAGTTTGCTTTTTGTTATTTATTATTGGTAATAATTCTATTTTTGATTTATTTGTTTTATTGGGATGTTTTAAATTATGAAAGAAATAGTTTTGTCTGAAAATGCTTTAATTACTTCTAAAACAGATCTTAAGGGGAATATCATTTATGCCAATAATGACTTTTTAAAATACGCAGGTTATAAAGTCGATGAGCTTTTATATAAATCTCATAATATAGTAAGACATGAAGATATGCCACGCACTGTATTTAAATGTCTTTGGGATTATATTCAAAAAGGAGATGAAATTTTTGCATTTGTGAAAAATAAATCCAAAGATGGTAATTTTTACTGGGTTTTTGCAAATGTAAGTGCTTCATTTGATGCTAATGGAGATATCATCAATTACTATTCTGTTCGTCGTGCACCCAATAGAAAATCTCTTTCTATAATTGAAGAAGTTTATAAAATTTTACTTGAAAAAGAGCAAAAATCAGGCATTAATGCTGGAGTTTCAGCTTTAATGGATATTGTAAGTTCTTATAAAATGACTTATAATGAACTTATTTTTAACTTACAAGAAAATAACTAAATAAGATATATTTAATCTTTTTTATTGTATAATTTTCGCCTAAAAATTAAAGTAATATATTATTAAAGTATTGCTTTAATTTATGACTTCAAAAATTTTTAATAAAGGGATAAATTATGATGAAAAATGGATTATTATCAACTATTTTTCTAAGTGTTATCGGTGTTTTAGGTGTCATTTTTATTCATATTTTTGTTGGAGCGATAATTTTTGTTTTAATCGCTGTTTTAATGATTTATTTGCTTAGACAACACAAAGATGAGCAAATAATGATAGATAAACTTTTGGTTCTTTGTAGAGAGTTAAAAGAAGGAAATTTTGACAATAGAATTATCTATGTAAAAACAAAAAGCAAAAAATTAGCCGAAATAGCAGATAATCTTAACAATACTATTGATGGGCTAGAAGCTTACTTAAGGGAAATTAATACTTCTATTTCTTGTTCTCAAAAAGGTGAATTTTATCGCAAGGCTTTGCCTGAAGGTTTAAAAGGAATTTTTGCTCATAATATCGAATTTATAAATAAAGCTTTAGCAAACATAGAAGTGACAGCAAGATCTACTTTTAAAAATGCTTTATCAAGAACTTTAATGGATTTAAGCCTTGGAAATCAAAATAAAGACATGTCTCAAATTTCTAGCTCATTAAATCAAGATATTAGCATGATGAAAAATGTATATGATACAGTGGATGCCATTTCTCATACAGCTACAGAAAATGGTTCAGAGGTGGATTCTCTTCAAAGTGCTATGGGTTCTTTAATGGATGTTGTAAATTCGAGCAAGGAGACAGTACAAACTTTTGTGGCTAATTCACAAAATATCACTTCAGTGGTTGAAGTAATACGCGATATAGCTGATCAAACCAATCTTCTAGCTTTAAATGCTGCTATTGAAGCTGCGCGTGCAGGAGAGCATGGTAGGGGCTTTGCGGTTGTGGCTGATGAAGTTAGAAAGTTAGCAGAAAGAACTCAAAGATCTACAAGCGAAATTTCTATTGCAATTCAGACTATGCAACAAGATTTTGTAAATATCCAAAGTGGCAGTGAGCAAGTTTTTAACATTGTTAGTGAATCTGAAGAAAGAATTAATAAATTTTCTCAAGCTTTTAAACGTCTAGAAGAAAATAGTAGTGCTCTTGGTGTTAATTTTGGATCCTTTGCAAAGAGATTGATTTTGTCTGTGGTTAAAATCGATCATATTCTTTATAAATCAAATATATATTTAAATTTAAATGGGGCTCAAAATTTCAATCTTGAAAGTGTAGATCCAATTTCTAATCTTTGTCAAGATGAGAGAGCTCAAGGTGTTATTAATGAGCTTAGTTCTGAAACTGAGTTAAATTTAGCTAAAGAATTTATAAAAGATAACGCTAAAAAAGCAATAGAAGAATCAAGTCAAGATTATATCGATCAAAAAGCTTATGATGCGATTGTAAATGATATTAAATCACTAGAGCAAAGAAGTGCTGAAATCTTAGCAAAATTAAAAATATAAATTAAGAGGGTGGGAAAATGTCAAGAGAAATTTTTTTACAAGAAGATAGTTTAATTACTTCTAAAACAGATTTAAAAGGTAAAATAGTTTATGCAAATGATGATTTTTTAAAGTATGCAGGTTATACCATGGGTGAAGTTTTAAATAAACCTCATAACATAGTAAGACATGAAGAGATGCCAAAAACTGTTTTTAAATATTTATGGGATTATATGAAAGAAGGCAAAGAAATTTTTGCTTACGTAAAAAATAAAACCAAAGATAACAATTACTATTGGGTTTTTGCAAATGTAACCCCATCAATAGATGTTAATAATAATATCATAGGTTATTATTCCGTTCGTCGTATGCCAAATAAAAGCGCTATTTCTACAATAGAAAGTCTTTATAGCGATCTTTTAAGAGCAGAACAGCAACAAGGCTTAAATAAGGGTGTTGAGATGCTTAAAAATTTCTGCAAAGATGCAGATAAAACTTATAATGAGCTAATCTTTTCTCTTCAAGAAGCTAAATAAATTTTTGTTAGACTTAAAACGAGTTTGTTTTAAGTCTAAATATTATATAATCTTTCTTTTAAAAATTCACATTTTTCAAGGCAAAATATGTTTGATGTCATTGTTATAGGTGGTGGACATGCAGGTGTTGAAGCAAGTGCTGCTGCTGCTAGAATGGGTAAAAAAACCTTACTTTTAACTACATTGATTGAGCAAATAGGAGCGGCAAGTTGTAATCCAGCCATAGGTGGACTTGCTAAAGGGCATTTGGTAAAAGAACTTGATGCCATGGGTGGTCTTATGGGTGAAATCACCGATGAAGCAGGGATACAATTTCGCATTTTAAATGAAAGTAAGGGTGTAGCCGTTCAAGGAAGTAGGGCACAAATTGATATGGATAAATACCGTATCATTGCACGTAATAAACTTTTAAAACTTCCAAATTTAGAAATTTCTCAAGAACAAGCGAGTGTTTTAATCGTAGAAAATGATGAAGTTAAAGGCGTAAAAACAAATTTAGAAAATATATATTTTGCCAAAAAAGTCATCCTAACAACAGGAACTTTTTTAAATGGACTTATTCACGTAGGTGAAAATAAACTTCAAGCAGGAAGGGTAGGGGAGCTTGCTTCGGTAAATTTAGGAAATTATCTGCAAACTTTGGGTTTAAAAATGGGACGTTTAAAAACAGGAACTTGCCCAAGAGTAGATGCAAAAAGCATTGATTTTAGTGTGCTTGAAATTCAAGATGGTGATGTAAATCCTAAAGCTTTTAGTTTTCGTTCAAGAAATTTTAATCCTACTCAACTTCCTTGTTATATTGCACGCACTAATACAACTACACATGAGATTATTAAGAATAATTTTTATCGTGCTCCACTTTTTACGGGACAGATTGAAGGTGTGGGGCCAAGGTATTGTCCTTCTATAGAAGATAAGATCAATCGTTTTAGCGACAAAGAAAGTCATCATCTTTTTATAGAGCCTCAAACTATCGATGCGACGGAGTATTATATTAACGGTTTTTCTACTTCTTTACCTTATGAAGTACAAACTCAAATGCTGCGTTCTGTAAAGGGTTTTGAAGATGCTAAAATAACCCGTTTTGGTTATGCTATAGAATATGATTATATAGAGCCAACTGAACTTAAGCATACTTTAGAACTTAAAAAGATTAAAAATCTTTATTGTGCAGGACAGATTAATGGAACTACAGGTTATGAAGAGGCTGCAGCACAAGGCTTTATGGCGGGAATCAATGCAAGTTTAAGCATAGATATGAAAGAGCCTTTGATTTTAAGGCGTGATGAAGCTTATATAGGAGTTTTAATCGATGATTTAGTAATAAAAGGTACAAAAGAACCTTATAGAATGTTTACTTCAAGAGCGGAATTTAGACTGCTTTTAAGGGAAGAAAATGCTATACTTAGACTTGGAAAATATGGCTATGATTTAGGGCTTTTAAGTGAGCAAGATTTTACTTATATACAAAATATCGCAAACAATCTTCAAAAAGGACTTGAATTTTTACTTTCTAAAGAATTCACACCTAACAACCAAAATAATGCTTTTTTAGAGAGTTTGGGAGAAGATAAAATTTCTTCTATAGTCAATCTTCAAAAAATTGTTGCAAGGGCAAGTTTTGATATGGAAAAATTAAAAAAACTTGACCCTATATTTGAAACTATGGATAATTATTCTTTAAGAGAGATTCTAAATGAGGCAAAGTATTATCATTACATTAGTATGCAAAAAGCTCAAGTAGAAAAAATGAAAAATCTTAGTGAGCTTAAAATTCCTGAAAATTTTGATTTTAAAAGTGTAAGTGGTTTGAGTAATGAGGTTGTAGAAAAGCTTAATCATCATAAACCTCCAACCATTTTTGCTGCAAGTCAAATCAGTGGAATCACTCCTGCAGCGTTGGATATTTTGCAAATTTATATCAAAATGCAAAAGAAAAAAGCTTAAATGCTTGCTTTTTTTATTTTTTTATCTACTTTAGTTTTACTTTTTTGGCGTCCATGGAATTTACCTATTTGGGTATTTTCTAGCTTGGGGGCTTTTTTTGTTTTTATTTTTCAATTGGTAGATTTTAAAGATGCTTGTTTTGTTTTTTCTTTGGTTTGGGATAGTTCTTTAACTTTGGTTGGGTTGATTATCCTTTCTTTTAGCTTGGAAGCTTTGGGATTTTTTGATTTTATTGCGAGTAAAATTTTGTATTTTTCTAGAGAGAAAAATCAAGAAAAAATTTATATCAGTACAAAAAAAATGATGTTATTTTTGTTGATTTTTGTATTTTTTCTTTCTGCATTTTTTGCTAACGATGGAGCGATTTTAATCATTACACCTATTATTATAGCTTTATTTTCAACTCTTAAAGATTGTAAAAATCATGCTTTTATTTTAAGTTCTTTTTTACTTAGCCTTTCTTTTTTATGTGATGCAAGTTCAAACGCTTTGGTTATTTCAAATTTAACCAATATCATCACAGCAAATTATTTTAAGATAGAATTTTTAGAATTTGCTAAAAATATGTTTTTGCCAAATTTTTTTGTTTTGCTTTCTACTATAGTTACGGTTTTTGTGCTTTATGTGAGAGTTTTACCTAAAAGGCTTGAATTTAAATTAATCAAAAAAGAGCAAATTTCATTGAAATTGTTTTTTCTTTGCATAGTATTTTTATTTCTTTTTGTTATCAGTTTTTTTATAGGTGAAATTTTTAATATTAAAATAAGTTTTTTTGCTTTGCTTTGGGCGGGAATTTTTTGGCTTATTGTTTTAAAAATTCAAGGTAAAAAAAGTATTAAAATTCTTTTTGAAGCACCTTATGGAGTTTTGCTTTTTAGTTTTGGGCTTTATATGGTGGTTTTTGCTTTACATAAAATAGGTGTGAGTGAAATTTTGGTTAAAAGCTATGCTTTTTTGATGCAAGATAAGAGTGGAATTTTTGGTGTGGCTTTGATTTCAGCTTTTGGATCTTCTGTGTTTAATAATTTGCCTATGGTTTTAATCGGAGATTTGGCATTAAAAGAATATTTTGAGAATTTTTCTTTTGATTCTTTGATGATTTATGCACATCTTTTAGGTGTAAATATAGGTCCAAAACTTACGCCAATAGGTTCTTTAGCAACTTTGCTTTGGCTTGGAGTTTTGGCTAGAAAGGGCATTAATATTTCTTTTTGGCAATATTGTAAATTTGGCTTTTTGATAACTTTACCTGTGCTTGTTTTTTCTCTTTTTGCTCTTATTGTCTAAATATCAAAACTTGTTAAACAAAGAAAAAATTTATTTTAATTTCGATAAACTTTTAACTTGGTTAAAAAATAAAATCGAAAGGAGCAAGTTATGGCTACATCTGAGAGTAGACGAAGCTTTATGGGCTTTGCATTTGGAAGCGTAGCTGCTGTAGGTGGTGTTTTCTCACTTGTTGCGATGAAAAAAACTTGGGATCCGCTTCCAAGTGTTAAAGCTGCAGGTTTTACTACAGTAGATTTATCAGGAATGCAAGATGGAGAGCTTAGAACTATAGAATGGCGTAAAAAGCCTATTTTTATATTAAAAAAAGATGCGAGTATGCCAAAAGATGAAAAACGTGATGTTGTGGTAGATAACGCAGCTTATACTGTGGTTATAGGACTTTGTACGCATTTGGGTTGTATACCTGCTTAACAACCAAGTGAGCAATTGTTTAAATGCGCCTGTCATGGTGGAGAATTTGACACAAGTGGAAAAAATGTCTTTGGACCTCCTCCAAAGCCTCTTGAAATTCCTCCTTTTAAAATTGATGGAACCAAGCTTGTTTTAGGTGAAGAGGGTCCTGAATATAAAAAAATGATAGCGGAGGCTTAAGATGGCACAAATTAGAAAAGCTAATGGTCTTGTAGATTGGCTTGATCAAAGACTTGCGGTACATAAACTGCTTGATGTTTTAATGGTAAAATATTGGATACCAAAGCAAATTAACTTTCTTTGGGCAATGGGGGTTATTTTAACCACTCTTTTTGCAGTGCTTTTTGTTACAGGACTTTTACTTGTGATGTATTATAAACCAGATACTGCACTTGCTTTTGATAGTGTGAATAAAACTATTATGCAAGAGGTGGATTATGGATGGCTTTGGCGTCACATGCATGGTGTTGCCGCTTCTGTTGTATTTTTGATTATATACATACATATGCTAACAGGAATTTATTACGGTTCTTATAAGAAAGGTCGTGAGATGATTTGGGTTAGCGGTATGCTTTTGTTTGTTGTATTTTCTGCTGAAGCTTTTAGTGGGTATATGCTTCCTTGGGGACAAATGAGTTATTGGGCAGCTCAAGTAATCACTAATCTTTTTGGAGGGATACCATTTATTGGCCCTGAGCTTGTGATTTGGATTCGTGGAGATTATGCGGTTTCTGATCCAACTTTAACAAGATTTTTTATGCTTCATGTGTGCTTGCTTCCTATAGTTATCATTGCTATTATAGCATTTCACTTCTATTCTTTAAGAATTCCTCATGTTAATAATGAAATTTCTGAAGAACTTGACTTTGATTTAGAGGCTGAAAAATACATGGCAGGTGACACAAAGGGTTCTAAAGTGATTCCTTTTTGGCCAGGATTTTTATCAAAAGATTTTATGTATATAAGCTTTTTTATGATTTTCTTCTTTTATTTGGTCTGTTTTAAATTTGAATTTGCAATGGATCCAATTAATTTTGATCCAGCTAATGCGCTTAAAACACCAGCTCATATTTATCCTGAGTGGTATTTCTTATGGAGTTATGAAGTTTTAAGAGGATTTTTCTTTGATATTGCAGGTATTAAAGCTTTTGATATAGGTTTGGCTGCATTTGGTATTGCTCAAGTGATTTTCTTCTTGCTTCCTTGGCTTGATAGAAGTGATGTGGTAAAACCAGCTCATGAAAGACCTTTATTTTTCATTTGGTTTTGGATATTGCTTATCGATTTAATTGTTTTAACAGTTTATGGAAAATTACCTCCAACAGGTGTAAATGCTTGGGTAGGATTTTATGCTTCTATAGTATTTTTACTTTTACTTATTGTAGTTTTACCGGTTATTACTATTATGGAGAGAAAAGGATCTAAACAATGAGAGAAATAAAAATATTTTTAGTTGTAGTGGTTTTTACTGCACTTGTATATTGGGGGGTAGAGCCTTATGCTCATTCAGTGATGAAACCTCATGTTACTCCTGCAAATTTTGATTTTGCTGTTGAAGATACTACTTTTGCAAAAGGTATAGTTGAAGCTAAAGAATTAGCTCTAAAAGATGCACAAGCTTCAGGAGATGCTAAAAGAATAGAGAGTGCAAACAAAGAACTTGAAAAAGCAAAAGAAGAATTAAGCAAGGTTGAAACACTTTGGGCAGATGTTGCAAAGATCGATTTTGCTAAGGGTGATGCAAAAAAAGGTAAAGAATTTTTTGAAAATAACTGTTTTGCATGTCATGGTGTAAAAGAAGATGGAATAGCAGCTAATATTACTGATTCTTCTATGGGAGTAATACCACCTGATCTTAGTGCAGCTGGTGCTATTTTTGATGAAAAATTTTTAGCAGCTTTGATTATGCATCCTGCGCTTGCTTTAAAAGTAGATCATAAATTTGGTGATGCTTTTATTATGACAGCTTACAATAAAGATACTTCAGGAGAAAGTGAAGAAGCTACAAATGCAAATATAGCCAATGTAATTGCTTATCTTAAAGATGTGAGTGTTAAATTTGAAGCCAATGAAGATGCTACTATTAAGAAAGATGTTGAGGCAAAATATGCTAAAATGGAAAATAGTGCTCAAAGAGTGGCTTTAATGGAAAAAGATATAAAATTTGCTAAAGATAAAGCAACTTTTATTGAGGCTTGCGGACGTTGTCATGATATGAAATACGATAGCTTTTTTACTCCATCAAATCAAAATGATTTAAAAACTTATTTAGGTTCTGTTCCGCCTGATCTTTCTATGATGATAAGATCTCGTGGTGAGCAATATTTACATGATTTTATTAATAATACTCAAAAACTTCTTCCAGGAACCGCTATGCCAAGAGTAGGTTTAACAGAAGCTGCACAGGCTAAGGTTGTATCTTATATTGATCAAGTGGGTGATAGCAAAAAAGAAGAAAGAAAAACTACAGGAATTTATGTAATGATATTCTTTGTAATTTTAAGTATTTTTGCTATAGGTTGGAAGCGTTCTGTTTGGTCTAAATTACATTAGTATTATAGATTTTTGCCACTATTTTATATCTGTGGCAAAAATTCTATCTTTTCTTCAATTTTATCAAATTTTAAACATAATTAAGAGATACTATCAAATAATAATTTTTATTAGTTGGAGTATGTCATGCTTGAAAAACAAATGATTAAATTTATTCTTTCAAAATGGAATTATGGAAATTTTAGAATTGTATTTTGGGATCAAGAAGAATTTCATGTGGGTAATCAGCCTGCTAAATTTTCTTTAATTTTCAAAGAAAAAATACCTTTTTTAAAATTATTTAGTGATACGAGTTTAGTTTTTGCAAAACATTATATGGAGTCTAAACTAGAAATAGAAGGTGATTATGATGAAATAGCTAAAGTTTTGTATTATTTTTCAAATAAGCGTTTTTTAAAAAATACAGAGGATATTTTGAGTAAAATAGCCCAAAAACAGGAAAGTAAAAATATCAAAAGTCATTATGATATAGGTAATGATTTTTATAAGCTTTGGCTTGATGATACTATGAGCTATTCTTGCGCTTATTTTAAAGAGCCTAATAATACTCTTTATGAAGCTCAAATTAACAAAATAGAACATACCCTTAAAAAACTTGATTTAAAAGAAGGAGAAAAGCTTTTAGATATAGGTTGTGGCTGGGGTTGGCTTTCTATTATGGCGGCTCAAAAGTATGGAGTTAAGGTTGTTGGAATTACTATTTCAGAGGAGCAGTGTAAAAAAGCTAAGGAAAGAGTAAAAGAACTTGGTCTTGAAGATAAAATAGAAATAAGACTTCAAAATTATCAAGATTTAGAATTTGAAAATTATTTTGATAAAGTTGTTTCTGTGGGTATGTTTGAACATGTAGGCAAAGAGAATTTAGGACTTTATTTCATGAAAGCAAAACAAGTGTTAAAACCTGGAGGTTCTATGCTTTTACATTCTATTTTAGCTATGTTTGAAGGAAAAACAAATGCTTGGATAGATAAATATATTTTTCCAGGAGGATATTTACCTTCTTTAAGAGAGGTTGTAAGTGCTATGAGTGAGTGGGATTTTCATCTTCTTTTAGCAGAAAGTTTAAGAATGCACTATGCAAAAACTTTAGATTTATGGGATGAAAATTTTAACAAAGTATTAGACAAGGTAAGGGAAAAATATGATGAAGAATTTATAAGAATGTGGGATTTATACCTTCGTTCTTGTGCCTCTGCTTTTCGTGTTGGAAGCGTGGATTTGTTCCAATTTTTAATCACAAAAGAAATCAATAATAATCTAAGCCTTACCAAGGACTACATATATAAGTAAAAACTAAACTTAAATTTGATAAAATATTAGCTTCATTTCACACACATCAATCCTTTTTAGCTTGTGTAAATTAAGGGATGTGGAGGAATAAAGCTAAATTTATAAGGAGAAACTCATGGTTAGTATGAGAGATTTATTAGAATGCGGTGTGCATTTTGGACACCAAACAAGACGCTGGAATCCAAAGATGAAAAAATTCATTTTTGGCGAGAGAAAAGGTATTTATGTAATTGATTTGCAAAAAACTTTAAGATATTTTAGATATACCTATAATATCGTTCGTGATGCTGCCGCTGAAGGAAAAACTATACTTTTTGTTGGAACAAAAAAACAAGCAGGTGGAGCGATTAAAGAATACGCTGAAAAATGCGGTATGCCTTATGTAAATCATAGATGGCTTGGCGGTATGATGACAAATTTTGGTACTATTCGCCAATCAATTAGAAAATTAGAAGTAATTGAAAAAATGGAAGAAGATGGAAGTATTAAGCTTTTAACTAAAAAAGAGGCTTTAATGCTTATAAGGAAAAAAGAAAAATTATTAGCTTATTTAGGTGGAATTCGTTATATGAAAACTCAACCTGATATGATCTTTGTTATTGACACAGTAAAAGAAAAAATAGCTGTTCAAGAAGCAAATAGATTAAGAATTCCTGTTGTAGCTCCACTAGATACAAACTGTGATCCTGATTTGGTAACTTATCCTATTCCAGGAAATGATGATGCAATTCGTTCAGTGCAACTTTTCTGCCAAGAAATGGCTGAAGCGATTAATGAAGGAAAAGCTTTAAGAGAACAAGATGGTGAAGTTTTGGCAAATGAAGAAAAAGAAATTACCGATGAAGAGAAAAAAGAAGTTTTAGATGAAGCGATGAGCGAAGAAGACTTCGGTGAGGAGCAAGAATAATGGCTGAAATTACTGCTGCAATGGTAAAAGAACTCCGCGAAAGTACAGGCGCGGGGATGATGGATTGTAAAAATGCTTTGAGTGAAACTAATGGAGATTTTGATAAAGCAGTACAACTTTTAAGAGAAAAAGGTTTAGGTAAGGCTGCTAAAAAAGCAGATAGACTTGCTGCAGAAGGTTTAGTAAGTGTAAAAGTAAGTGATGATTTTACAAGTGCAACTGTAAGTGAGATTAATTCCGAAACAGATTTTGTGGCAAAAAATGATCAGTTTATTGCTTTAACAAAAGACACTACAGCTCATATTCAAAGCAATAGCTTGCAAAGTGTAGAAGAACTTCACTCAAGTACGATTAATGGTGTAAAATTTGAAGAATATTTAAAAAGTCAAATTGCAACTATAGGAGAAAACCTAGTTGTAAGAAGATTTGCAACTTTAAAAGCAGGCGCTAACGGCGTTGTAAATGGTTATATCCATACAAATGGCCGTGTGGGCGTTGTGATCGCTGCAGCTTGTGATAGTACTGAAGTGGCTTCAAAATCAAGAGATTTGTTAAGACAAATTTGTATGCATATTGCAGCAATGAGACCAAGTTATTTAAGTTATGAAGATTTGGATATGACTTTTGTTGAAAATGAATACAAAGCTTTGGTTGCTGAACTTGAAAAAGAAAATGAAGAAAGACGCAGACTGAAAGATCCAAATAAACCTGAACATAAAATTCCTCAATTTGCAAGTCGCAAACAATTAAGCGATGCAATTTTAAAAGAAGCTGAAGAAAAAATCAAAGAAGAACTTAAAGCTCAAGGTAAACCTGAAAAAATTTGGGATAATATTATCCCGGGCAAAATGAATAGTTTTATAGCTGATAATTCTCAACTCGATAGCAAACTTACTTTAATGGGTCAGTTTTATGTAATGGATGATAAAAAAACTGTAGAACAAGTAATTGCTGAAAAAGAAAAAGAATTTGGCGGAAAAATTAAAATTGTTGAATTTATTTGCTTTGAAGTTGGCGAAGGTTTAGAAAAGAAAACTGAAGATTTTGCGGCTGAAGTTGCTGCACAACTTTAAAAACGGTTAAAAATGGAACTCTTAAGAGCGGAAAATTTAAGCCATAGTTTTGATTATCCGCTTTTTGAGGGTTTAAATCTTACTTTAAATACTAAAGATTGCATTGCTATTCAAGGGAGTAGCGGTTGTGGTAAATCTACTCTTTTACATATACTTTCTTCTTTATTAATTCCAAAAAAAGGTGAAGTTTTTTTTAAAGGTTCTAATCTTTATCAGATGGATGAAAATGAAAGATTAAAAATTCGCCGTTATGATTTTGGTATTATTTTTCAGACACATTATCTTTTTAAAGGTTTTTCAGCTTTAGAAAATATCGAACTTGCTAGTGTTTTATCGGGTCAAGATTTAGATGAGAAAATTTTAAAAAGGTTAGGTATTGATACACTTTTGCATCAAAAAATAGGAAAGCTTAGCGGCGGACAACAACAGCGTGTGAGTATCGCACGTGTGCTTTGTAAAAAACCAAAGATTATTTTTGCTGATGAAGCAACTGGAAATTTGGATTTTGATAATGCTAAAAATGTTATCGAACTTTTAATTTCTTATGTTAAAGAAAATGATGCGGCTTTATTTTTTGTAACTCACGATAGTAAGCTCGCAAGTTTTTGTGATAAAATTTATACTATAAACGTCAATGGAATTTGTTAATTATTTAGGCGATAAAAATGTTGTAACTTTTATGTTGCTTCTTGCTAGAATGAGTGGTCTTATAGTTTTTTTTCCTTTTTTTTCACATAATTCTATTCCTATGGTAATAAAAAGTACTATAGTTTTATTTTTGACTATGTATTTATATCCTTTGGCTAGATTAGAATCTTTGCATTTAGATAGTTTTTTTGTTTTACAGCTTATTAGTGAAGTGATTTTTGGAATGATAGCAGGATTAATGCTTCAAATTATTTTTGCTATTATTATGATGGCAGGTGAGCAAATTGCTTTTACTATGGGATTTACTATGGCAAGTATATTAGATCCAAGTTCTGGAACGAGTATGCCTATTACGGCACAAATTTTAAATTTGCTTGCTTTGATGTTTTTTCTTGCTTTTGATGGCCATCATTTAATGCTTTTGTTTTTAAGTCATTCTTTGGGTTATATTAGTTTAGGTGGATTTTATCCGCATGAAAATTTAATGCATTATTTAAATATGGGTATGTTTAATATTTTCATCATAGGTTTTACTATGAGCTTTCCTATACTTGGAATTTCACTTTTAGCCGATGTTATTTTTGGACTTTTGATGAAAACAATGCCACAATTTAATCTTTTAGTTATTGGCTATCCTATAAAGATAGCTCTAGGTTTTGTAGTTTTGATTGCTATTTTACTAGTTATGATGCAATATTTTAAAAATTTAATTTTAGAACTTTTTACTCATATGCAAACTCTTTTTTTCTCCTAAGGAAAGGATAAATGAAATTATCGTAAAATAGCGATTATTTTTTAAGGATTAAAGTGATGAAAATTTTACTTTTAAATGAAAACCCTGTAGTTTCAAGACTTGTAAGCCTTAGTGCTAAAAAAATGTCTTATGATTTTGAAGAACTTAATGCTTATAGTGAAAATTTGGGTAATTATGATGTGATTGTTGTAGATAGTGATACTCCAGCACCTTTAAAAATTCTTAAAGAAAAATGCGATAGATTGATTTTTTTAGCCCCGCGAAATCAAAATGTAGAAGATATAGATGCGCAAATTTTACAAAAACCTTTTTTACCTACAGATTTTTTAAATTTACTTAATAATAAAGATGCGAACAAGCATACATCTATTGATTTGCCAATGTTAAGCAATGATGAAAATCCTTATGCTGATATAAGCTTGGATTTAGATAATTTAAATTTAGATGATTTGCCTGATGAAAATTCTTTAGATATAAATTCAGAGGGAATGGAAGATTTGAGTTTTGATGATGATGCTCAAGATGATAATTCAAACAAAACTTTAGAAACTCAAAATTTAGAACATGACAATTTAGAACAAGAAACAATTAAAGAACAGACTCAAGAAGACACTCAAACTGATTTAGATTTAACTTTAGAAGATGGTGAAAGCGAAAAAGAAGACTTAAGCCAAGAACATACAGCTTTGGATACTGAGCCTAGTTTAGATGAGCTAGATGATAAAAATGATGAAGATTCAGAAATCAAAGAAGATGATAAAAATGAAGAAATAGAAAAGCAAGAATTATTAGACGATTCTAAAACAAATACATTAGAAATGCAAGAAGAGCTTAGCGAATCTCAAGATGATAATTCAAACAAAACTTTAGAAACTCAAAATTTAGAACAAGACAATTTAGAACAAGACAATTTAGAACAAGAAACAATTAAAGAACAGACTCAAGAAGACACTCAAACTGATTTAGATTTAACTTTAGAAGATGGTGAAAGCGAAAAAGAAGACTTAAGCCAAGAACATACAGCTTTGGATACTGAGCCTAGTTTAGATGAGCTAGATGATAAAAATGATGAAGATTTAGAAGATAACAAAGAATTACAAGCTAATATAAGCGACTTTGATGATCTTCCTGTGGTTGAAGAGCAAGAAAAAGAAATGGATTTTGATGATCTTCCTGAAGATGCTGAATTTTTAGGTCAGGCAAAAGATAATGAAGAATCAGAGGAAGTTTTAGAGGAGTTTGCTCCTGTTGTGGAAGAAGATGTTCAAGATGAAATGGATGATTTTACTTCAAATTTGAGTACTCAAGATCAAATCAAAGAAGAACTAGCTCAACTTGATGAGCTGGATTATGGTATTGATAGTGACAATAGTAGCAAGGTTTTAGAAGATTTTAAAGATGAACCAATTTTAGATGATAAAGAATTAGGAACAAATGAAGAGGAAGTGGTTGTGCCAAATTTAAATATAAGTGATTTTGATGCATTGAAAGAAAGTGATATACAAGAAGCTCTTGGAGAGGAAATCTTAGAAAAAAATGAAGAGCCTATAGCAAGTGATGCAACTAAAGATGATAATAGCGAAGAGATAGTTAATGAGCTTAGCCAAAGTATAGCAGGAGCGATCACTTCAAGTATTAAAGATGATACCTTAAAAGCTGCTCTTAAGGGTATGAATATGAATATAAATATAAACATTAGTTTTAAAGAGGATTGAAATTGCAAGGTTTTGTTTTGTTGATTTCAGGTCCTAGTGGTGCTGGAAAATCAACTCTTTTAAAAAAACTTTTTGATGAATTTGAAGATGAGCTTTATTTTTCTATTTCTTCAACAACTCGCAAACCAAGAGAGGGTGAAAAAAATGGAATACATTATCATTTTATATCCCATGAAGAATTTCAAAAAGGTATAGATAGTGATCATTTTTTAGAATGGGCTAGAGTGCATGAAAATTTTTATGGTACTTCTTTAAAGCACACTCAAAATGCTTTAGATAATGGAAAAATAGTTGTTTTTGATATTGATGTGCAAGGATTTAAAATAGCCAGAAAAAAAATGGCTGATAAGATTGTTTCTGTTTTTATTACTACAAAAAATAAAGATGAGTTAAAAAAAAGACTTATTAAGCGAAATACTGATACAATAATACAACTAGAAAAAAGATTACAAAACGCTAGTGATGAAATGAAAGAGCTTAGCGAGTATGATTATCTTATCATTAACGATGAGTTAAAGCAAAGTTATGAAGCATTGCGAGCGATTTTAATCGCCCATAAATTTAGAACCAAAGGGCAGAATCTAGGGCAAATTCAGAATATTTGGAATGAAGGAGAATAAAATGGGTGGTTGGTCAAGTCCAAGTCATTGGTTGATTATTTTATTGATTGTTGTATTGCTTTTTGGAGCAAAAAAAATTCCAGAACTTGCAAAGGGTTTAGGCAAAGGTATTAAAACTTTTAAAGATGAAATGAATAATGATGATGAAGTAGCAAAAAATACTCAAAAAATAGAAGAAAACAAAAACACAACTAATAATACAAATGCTGATGCAAGTATAGACGAAACAAAAAAAGCTTAAGGTTTAGTCTTTTGAAAAGTATTATTTTTAATGAAATTAAAAAGATTTTAGAGTGTGATTTTGCGCTTGAAAATCCAAAGGATAAAAATTTAGCACATTTTGCTACCCCTTTGGCTTTTTCACTGGCTAAGGAATTAAAAAAATCCCCTATGTTGATCGCTAGCGACTTAGCGAGCAAATTTCAAAATCATGATTGTTTTGAATCAGTTGAAGCTGTAAATGGGTATTTAAATTTTAGAATTTCCAAAACTTTTTTAAATGAACTTGCAAATCAGGCTTTAACAAATCCAAATGATTTTACTAAAGGAGAAAAAAAACAAGAAAGTTTTTTGCTTGAATATGTGAGTGCAAATCCTACTGGGCCTTTACACATAGGACATGCAAGAGGCGCTGTTTTTGGAGACACCTTAACAAGACTTGCAAGACATTTGGGCTATAAATTTAATACAGAATACTATGTCAATGATGCGGGTAATCAAATTTATTTACTAGGGCTTTCTATTTTACTAAGTGTGAAAGAAAGTATACTTCATGAAAATGTTGAATACCCAGAGCAATATTATAAAGGCGAGTATATAGCGGATTTAGCAAAAGAAGCTTTTGAAAAATTTGGTAAAGAATTTTTTAGCGAAGAAAATATCCCTAGTTTGGCTGATTGGGCAAAAGATAAAATGCTTGTTTTGATTAAACAAAATTTAGAACAAGCAAAGATTAAAATTGACAGCTATGTAAGCGAAAGATTGTATTATGATGCTTTAAATGCAACTTTAGAATCTTTAAAAGAGCATAAAGGAATTTACGAGCAAGAAGGTAAAATTTGGCTTGCTTCTTCGCAAAAAGGCGATGAAAAAGATAGGGTAATTATCCGTGAAGATGGACGCGGGACTTATTTGGCAGCAGATATTGTTTATCATAAAGATAAAATGAGTCGTGGTTATGGAAAGTGTATTAATATTTGGGGAGCAGATCATCATGGTTATATCCCTAGAATGAAAGCTGCGATGGAATTTTTGGGATTTGACTCTAATAATCTTGAGATTATTTTAGCACAAATGGTTTCCCTACTTAAAGATGGAGAACCTTATAAAATGAGTAAAAGAGCAGGAAATTTTATCTTGATGAGCGATGTGGTTAATGAGATAGGAAGATAAAAAAACGCAAGAAGCTGAAAAAGCTACCCATAAGTTAGTTCAAG
>CBJMI02800__coassemble_593_pt1 | contig 24281 bp, 19 predicted proteins | sample CBJMI02800__metabat2_low_PE_005 | metagenome-assembled genome bin CBJMI02800 | reverse complement strand
CCTCCTGGCATAGGAGAAAAAGGAATAAGTGGATTTACCATAGTAGCTTCAGGTGTTAAAAAATACTCTTTTAAACAATCTTTTAAAACTTCTTCGTATCTTAAAATTTTTTCTTCTTCAAGTCCACCTAAATCATAATCTTTGCCTTTTAAAGCATGCATCATGGTTAAAATATCAGGCTGAGAAGTTCCACCACTTACAGGAGCTGCAGCCAAATCAATACCATCAACCCCTGCTTCAAGCGCTGCAAGATAGCAAGCTATACTCACCCCTGCGGTTTCATGCGTATGAAGTCTAATATGTGTATCTTGAGGTAAAATTTTTCTAGCCATTTTAATGGTTTTATAAATTTTATTTGGATTAGAAGTTCCACTTGCATCTTTGAAACAAATACTATGAAAAGGAATTTCTGCTGTTAAAATTTCTTTTAAAATTTTTTCATAAAAAGGCACATCATGAGCACCTTTGCAATTTGACGGTAAATCCATTAAAGTAATAGTAATTTCATGCTTTAACCCATGTTTTACTATACATTCACCACTAAATTTTAAATTATTTACATCATTAAGGGCATCAAAATTTCTTATCGTTGTAGTACCGTGTTTTGCAAAAAGTTTTGCATGCAAATCAATAAGTTCACTATTTCCAGTATCTAAAGTAACGGTATTGACTCCTCTTGCTAAAGTTTGAAGATTAGCATCTTTTCCTACAATAGCCCTAAATCTATCCATCATGGTAAAAGCATCTTCATTAAGATAAAAATACAAGCTTTGAAATCTAGCACCACCACCAAATTCAAAATGAGTAATACCCGCTTCTTTTGCTGCTTCTACTGCAGGAAAAAAATCATCCATTAAAACCCTAGCTCCATAAACAGACTGAAAACCGTCCCTAAAGCTTGTATCCATTACATCGATGAATTTTTTAGCCATTATTTTTCCTTAAAAAAATATTTTTTCATTATTATACAAAAATTTGATAACACATTACCAAAATTATTGCTATAGGCGATATAAAACGAATAAAAAACAACCAAATTAAGAAAATTTTTCGACTTATAAATTTAGAAAAAATTTTATAAATTTGTTTTTTATTCATAAAAAAACCTACAAATATAGAGCATACTATAGCACCAAGTGGAAGTAAAAAATTTGAAGTTAATTTATCTAATAAAGTAAAAAAATCTTTGCCAAAAAAACTAAACATAGAAAAAAAATTTAAATTTAATGACAAGATACAACAAATTCCAAAAACAAAAACAAATAAACCTATTAAAAATAGAGCTTTAACACGAGAAATTTGATAGTTATTAATCATATAAAAAGTTAAAGGCTCTATCATTGAAATAGCTGAAGTAATACCAGCAAAAAAAAGTGCTAAGAAAAAACAAAATGCAAAAATATAGCCTAAAGCTCCAAGTTGATTAAACAAACTCATCAAGGATACAAAAACAATTCCTGCTCCTTGAGTATGCGGATCGGCTCCAAATTCAAAGATAAAAGTAAAAACAATAAGTCCCATAATAAAAGAAATCAATAAATTAATCAAAACAATATACACTGAACTTTTTATAAAATTTGTTTTTTTATCCAAGGCCGATGAATATGTAACTATACAACCTATTCCCAAGCATAAGGTAAAAAATGCAAGCCCTAAAGCTTCGGCAATAGAGCTGAATTTAAAATGTGAAAAATCGGGATAAAATAAATAAGAAAAAGCATTTGCAAAACCTTGCTTAAATCCCATGCAATAAAACAACATAAAAACAAGCATTAAAAATAAGCTAGGCATTATAACAACGTTTAATTTTTCAATCCCTTTGATTAAACCTTTAGATACTATCAATAAAGTAAGAAAAAAAGATAAAGTGAAGAAAAAAACAGAACTTGTCAAATTTGTAGTAATTAAATTCTGAAAATTACTTGCTGCTTCATCTAAAGTTTTAGGAAGATAATAAAGACTCACTACAGTATATTTTAAAACCCATCCCATGATAACTAGATAAAAAGAGAGGATAAAAATACCACCTAACATAAAAACGCCGCCATATCGCCATCTATTACCATATTTTATGGCAAGATTTGAATAAGCATTTGCAAGATCACTTTTACTTAAACGTCCCATAGCCACTTCAGCCAAAAAAATACTAAATCCTATAGTTAAAGTAAAAAACAAATATAAAAGCACAAAAACAAAACCACCATTTTCTGCGCTTAAAGTTGGAAATTTCCAAGCATTACCTAAACCAACGGCTCCACCAGCAACAGCCAATACAAAACCGATTTTTGAAAAATATGTTCTCATTATTTTTCAAACTCACTTTAAAAAAGCGGCTATCATAACTATAACAACAGCCAAAGGGGAAATAAATCTCAAAAACACATACCAAAGTTCAAAAAATATACCCCTCATATAAGGTTTAAATAAAATTTTTAAAGCTTCTTTTTTCATCACAAATCCCACAAAAATAGCTGCCAAAATTCCACCTAAAGGCATAATAACCTTGCTTGAAACACTATCAAGCAAATCAAAAAAACTCATTCCAAAAAATCCAAACTGAGTACTTTTTAAAGAAGATAAAATACACAACATTCCTAAAATATAAACAACAATTCCTATTAAAATCAAAGCTTTTTTACGGCTCATACCAAAAGTATTAATAAGGTAAAAAGTGAAAGGCTCTATCATTGAAACAGCTGAAGTAATACCAGCAAAGATTAAAGAAATAAAAAACGCTGCTCCAAAAATACAACCAATCACTCCAATTTTTTCAAATAAAGTAGCTAAGGAAATAAAAACAAGTCCTGGTCCTTGCTGATTAGGATTGTAACCAAATTCAAAGATAAAAGTAAAAACAACCAAACCCATTAATAAACCAACTAAAAGATTGATAAAAATAATATTTAAAGTACTGGTAATAAAATTAGTTTTATCAGGCAGACTAGCAGAATAAGTAATAATCGTTCCAACGCCCAAAGAAAGACTAAAAAAAGCAAGTCCTAAGGCTTCAAGAACGTTTGAAGTGTTGATTTTGGAAAAATCAGGTACAAAAAGAAATTTAACCGCCATTATAAAACCATCTTTGCTAATAGCATAAACAAGCATCAAAATAAGTAAAATAAACAATGAAGGCATCATCCAAACATTTAACTTTTCAATCCCATTCTTAACACCTTTAGAAACAATATAAAAAACACATAAAAAAACCAAAGTAAAACAAATAAACTGACTTAAAAAATCCTCACTTATAAAAAATCCAAACTGTGCTTTACTTACTTCTAGATCCATAGGCAAATTTCCAGTGATACTTAAAAACACATATTTAACTATCCAGCCAATCACCAAGGTATAAAAAGAAACTATTAAAATCGCCCCCACCATAGTAAAACCAACATAAGACCAAGCTTTTTTATTTGAAGGTGCTAACTTTTCATAGGCATTAACCGGATCTTTTTCACTAATTTTTCCTATGCTAAGCTCAGCTAAAAATATCACAAAACCTACACCTAAAGTAAGAATTATATAAAGCAAGATAAAAGCAGATCCACCACTTTGACCTACTAGTGTTGGAAATTTCCAAGCATTACCCAAGCCCACCGCTGAACCTGCTACCGCTAAAATGAAACCTATTTTTGAAAATTTAGAACTCAATGTTGCAACCTTAACTTAAAAATTATTTTAAAATATTATTAAAGCAAAAAAACTTTTAAGCTTTATTGAAAACAATCAAATTTAAATCAAAAATGTGAATTTTTGTAAATTTCAATAAAAATAAAGATACCTTTGGTTATAATTCGGCTTTATTTTTAAGTCTTAAGTAGGGATACGCAAGCCGAACTGATTTAAAAATTGAAAAAAATTTTTTTTATAGAAAGGTTAAGATAATGAAAAAAGTTCTTTTTTTATTATTAGCATGTGCAGCAGTAGCTTTTGCATCTGAAATTAATGCTCCAGTAGAGCAAGAAGCTATTAATGTATGGATTAAAGCATTTTCAGTTCTTGCAGCAGGCTTAGGTCTTGGTGTTGCAGCACTTGGTGGTGCTATCGGTATGGGTAATACTGCAGCGGCAACAATTGCAGGAACAGCTAGAAACCCTGGTCTTGGGCCAAAATTAATGACAACTATGTTTATCGCTTTAGCGATGATTGAAGCACAAGTTATCTATGCTCTTGTTATCGCGCTAATAGCACTTTACGCAAATCCTTTTATAGTTTTACAATAAAACTTATTAAAGCCCTTTTTTGGGCTTTTTTCTATGCGGTTATGGTGGAATTGGTAGACACGCCATCTTGAGGGGGTGGTGCGCTCCGCGTGTGCGAGTTCAAATCTCGCTAACCGCACCATTATTTAAAATTATAATCATTCAACTTAAAATACTAACTATTCAAAATCAAATTTCAACTTACAATTTCTTAAAGTTACAAAAAATAAAAAATATTGGTTTTTTTAAAAAACTTAAAAAATATTAAGATTTTTTTTAAGTATAAAGAATATAATTCTATCCGTTTTCAAAAACCATCCCTTAAAAAGGATTACTCAATGTTTGTTTTTATACCATTATTTACAATTTTTATTTTACTTGCAGGCGGATATTTTGCCAAAAGAATTGGCGTTTTGAAGCAAAAACAAGCTAGGACTTTTTTAGATTTTGCTATTATTTTTGCTTTACCTTGTTTGATTTTCGATAAAGCATATCATTTAAATTTTAATTTTTCATTGATTATTTTTATTTTTATTGGATTGTTTAGCTGTATATTAGCAGCCTTTTTTGCTATTTTTATTGGAAAAGTTTTTCATTTTTCTAAAGTAACTTTAGTCAGTATGTTTTTGCTTTCTTGTTTTGGAAATACTATATTTGTGGGTATGCCTATTGTTGCTGGTGTATTTAATGACCCACAATTTAGCGCTGAAGTTATATTTTACGATGCTTTAGCTACAACTTTACCTATATCACTTTTTGGACCTTTTATACTTTCTTTGGGAAATGGAGAAAAAGTCAGTTTGCTTACTAATGTTAAAAAAATTCTTAGTTTTCCACCTTTTTTAGCTTTGCTTTTTGGTTTTTTGTGTAAATTGATTACTTTACCTGAATTTATTTTCTCTCCTATTCGTTTATTTGGTGCCTCTGCAACCCCTGTTGCACTTTTTGCTATAGGTTTAGGACTTGGCTTTATGGCGATTAAAACCTCTTACAAACCTACAATAGTTGTCATCTTTGCTAAAATGATTTTAGCTCCTTTATTTTTTGTATTTTGTTTAAAAATATTTAATTTGGAATTAAAAGATTCTACCATCGTTGCTATTATAGAAAGTGCAGCTCCTACTATGACTTTAGCAGGAGCTATGGTAATGAAAGCTAAACTAGATAGCAATTTAGCCGTAAGTGCTGTAGCCTTTGGAGTTCTTTTTGCTTTTGTTTCTATGCCAATTTTAATTTGGACTTTGTTATAAGCTCAAATTATATGGCTAAATTTTTAGCTAATTCTTTAACTTTTTTAAGATCAACTTTTCCTGAACCTAGGAGGGGAATTTTTTCTATTTGAAAATAATATCTAGGTTTAAAAAGTGTAGGTATATTAGAATTTTTTATAGCCTCACATACTCCTTCAAAAATTTCATTATTGCATTCTATGAGTAAAACAATTTGTTCCCCTTTTTTCTCATCTTCTAAAGATGTGGCACAAAATTTAACCACTTCAGTGTCTATAAATTTGGCAATTTCTTCTTCTATTGCACCCAAAGAAATCATCTCTCCGCCAATTTTTGCAAAGCGAGAATAACGATCGACAATATATAAAAAACCATCTTCATCCAAATGTCCCTTATCTCCCGTGTTGTACCATCTTATGCCATCAATTTCTTTAACCACTTCATCGGTTTTTTCTTTGTCATTAAGATAGCCTACCATAACTTGATGACCGCCTATAAGTATGAGTCCATCTTCATTTGTTTTTAAATTTTCATAATTATTTGGATCAACAATACGTACCGCAGTTCCAGGTAGAGGCATTCCTACGCTTCCTTCTTTATTGGCACGATGTATAAGCCAATAATCCACATCAAAATGATTTGGTAAATTTACACTCGCCACAGGCGTGGTTTCCGTAGCCCCGTAACCTTCAAAAATGCTTTTTTTAAACTTCATTTCAAAAACAGTTCTTACTTCATTTTTTAGTTTTTCAGCGCCCGATACAACTATTCTTAAACTTTCAAACATTAAAGCATCAAGCTTTTTATTTCTTGCATAAATTCCTAAAAAGGTTGAAGTTCCACACATAATAGTGACATTATTTTTAGCAACAGCTTTGGCAACCCCTAAGGCATCGGTTGGATCTGAAAAAGTGATGCTTTTAATACCTTCAAGCAAAGGCAAAAATGTAGTTACGGTAAGTCCAAAAGCATGAAAAGGTGGTAAAGATGAGAGAATGACATCATTATTTCTTGTGCAAAGCACATCAGAAATTTGTGCTATATTGCTTAAAATATTACGGTTATTGAGCATAACACCTTTTGGAGAACCTTCACTTCCACTACTAAATAAAATAGCTGCGATGGCAAGATTGTTTTTTGAAGGAGTGAAGATGCTTTTGAGTATAAAACTAGGTATAATACTAACTGCTAGCATCATGCTAAAAATTTTAGTTTTTTGCATTTTAAAATCTTCTACAATATCTTCAAAATAAATTAAATGTATATTTGTATCGAAATTTAGGTTTATACCTTTATTTGCTAATTTTTCTAAAAAAGTTTTAGAAGTATAAATTTGTGAAATTTGCGCATTTTTTATAGCTGCTTTTAGAGCTTTTTCTCCAGCAGTGAAATTAAGATTTACTGCAATTTTTTCTGCGATTAAAACAGATAGATTGGTTAAAGAACTTGCAAAAGAAGCAGGTAGTAAAATTCCTATAGCTTCCTCTTTAGGAGCGTAACTTCCACGCTGAAGGTTAATGTTTAACTCTTTGGATTTTCTTTTAATAAAAAAATTAAGAAATAAACTAAGAGTCAACATTTTTCTATAAGAAATATCTCCAGCTAGTGTATCGATAATAGCTATTTGATTTAGATTTTTTTTAGCTGTATCTATCCAAGCTCTTGCTATAGTATGCATAGCTTCGCATTGTGATTTCCAAGCCATAAAAGAAAGTTCAAAAACTTTAGCTTTAACTTCATCTTTTTTAGAATGCAAAGGCATAGCTTTACCAAAAGCTATAGCAATTTTTCTTTTATTTAAAGTGCGGTTTCTTGCTGAAAATTCTTCATCACTTCTTGAAAAAGCGCTACCCCAAAGCCCTCTTATATAAAAAGGAATAATTTTTCCATCATCTTCACTTAAACATTCACAAGCTAATTCAAATCCTGCTTTAAATTCATTTAATTGCCCATGTCGCGAAAGTGTACCTTCAGGAAATAAGCAAACTAAATTACCTTCTTTAATATGCTTTGCTATCAGTTCTAAACTCGTCTTACTTCCTGTACTTGATACAGGAATAATACCAAATTTATCAAGAAAAATTTTAATATACCATTTAGAATAAATACTTCTTTCCATAACAAAATAAATTTTTCTTGGAATTGCCATTTGTACAACAGCCCAATCAATAAAAGAAATATGATTACCCAAAAGTAAAGCTCCACCTTTTTCTGGTATATTTTCAAAACCTTCCACAAGTAAACGGTATCGTTGTAAAAAAGCTATGCTTAAAAGTATACGCACTAAAGAAAAGGGGAGTTTTAAAAGTATGTAAAAACTTCCTATAAAGGTTACCAAAGCAATAAAATAAAACAAATAAATCACATTGATTTCAAATTTTACAAATAAAGTTGCCAAGAGCAAAAATCCCAACATGGCAATATTTTGAAAAAAATTATTTCCTGCAAGAATTTGTCCTAATTCATTTTCTTTAGCATGAAATTGGATTAAAGTATTTAAAGGAATGATAAAAAGGGCTCCGCAAAATCCAAAAAAGAAAAATAAAAAACTATAACTTAATAAACTTATAAAATAAGGCATTAAAAAAGCCATTAAAAACATACCCAATGCACCAAGTGGAATAAATCCAAGTTCTATATAATTTTTTGAAAATTTACCAGCTACTAAAGAGCCTAAAATCACTCCTATACCAGAAAAAGCGAGTGAAATTTGCACATAAAAAGTATTTTCTATGAAAAGTTCATTTTTAGCAAAGACAGGAAAGCTGACAAGATAAAGTTGAGATATAGCCCAAAAAAATGAAATTCCAATTATACAAAGCCAAATAGTTTTATTTTTAAAAACAAGCTTAAGATTATTTATTAGAAGTTTTCCACGAATATAGTCTTTTTTATTAAAAACTAAATCTTTATTTGTTTGTTTGAGCTTAGGTAAACGCCACGCAAAAAATACTTCGATACAAGAAAATAAAATTAGCACAATTCCTAAAGGCGCTACTTCTTTTAAAATTTCATCTGTTTGATTATACATAGAACTATAAAGACTTTCAAAGCTTAAAGAAAATAAAGCCATTCCCGCTAAGATTGCCACAATGCTTACCGCATTAATTACACCATTACCCATAGCAAGAAAGTCTTTTCCCACGAGTTCTTTAATAAAACCGTATTTACTTGGTGAATAAATCGCTGCTTGTGCTCCCATTATAAAAGTAAAAATAAAAGCCATCCAAAAAGCACCGCTATAGTAACAAATGCAAATTATTAAAGTGAGTATAACATTGAAAATTGCTGAAATTTTCATTACAATATTTTTTGGATATTTATCCGCTAAAAAACCCGAAGAAGAAAGCATAAGAATAAAAGGAAGTAAAATCAAAGCATTAACTATAGCATTTAAAAATAACTGCTCACTTCCTTCATAGGCCTTATAAATAGTATTTTGAATAATAATTTTATGTCCCAAATCCACAAAAGCATTGATGAATGCTATAAGTAAAAAAGGAATTAATCCGTAAATTTTCAAAAAAGATTTTTTTTGCATTATTTAAACCTCGTCAATTAGCGCTTATTTTACAAAAGAATTTATCAGTTTTTAGGAAAATTATCTATATTATCTTTTAAAATAATTCCATCGATTTTTAATTTATAAAATTTTTTAAAATTCTCTAATTTATCAACAATCATTAAAACCCTACTATCAAAAACATAAAATTCTGCAACCTTACTAGCAAATTTTGCAAGTTTTTTATCATTACAAAGCAAAAACTTAGCTCCTAAAGCATTGGCTAAAAATATCTCATCTTTATTTTGAACTAAAATAGCAAATTCAAAATCATTTTGACTTAAATAAGAAATCAATTTTTCATCATAAACAATACAATAAACTTTATTATCTTTAACTTCTTCAACACTTTCAATAAAAGAAAAATCTAAATTTTTTAATAATTTATGTCCAATAATAAGCATTTTTTTCCTTAGCTCTATTTTTTATTATTTTGTAAATTATACTTATAAAATTGTTACCAAGCAATATGGCGCAGCGGACGGGGCTCGAACCCGCGACCTCCGCCGTGACAGGGCGGCATTCTAACCAGCTGAACTACCGCTGCATCCAAAGTAAAGAAGTAGAGATTATAAAACCTATTTATGATTTTATAAAATGGTGGTCACTATAAGACTCGAACTTATGACATCCACCTTGTAAGGGTGGCGCTCTACCAACTGAGCTAAGCGACCTATGATTGGCGACCCCTAGAGGATTTGAACCTCTGTTTCCACACAGAGAGAGTGTTGTCCTGGGCCACTAGACGAAAGGGTCATAACCCTAACAATAAAAATGGTGTCCCGTGTTGGATTCGAACCAACGGCCCCCTCCTTAAAAGGGAGATGCTCTACCGGCTGAGCTAACGAGACAATATGGCGCAGCGGACGGGGCTCGAACCCGCGACCTCCGCCGTGACAGGGCGGCATTCTAACCAGCTGAACTACCGCTGCATCCAAAGTAAAGAAGTAGAGATTATAAAACCTATTTATGATTTTATAAAATGGTGGTCACTATAAGACTCGAACTTATGACATCCACCTTGTAAGGGTGGCGCTCTACCAACTGAGCTAAGCGACCTTTATAATGGTGTCCCGTGTTGGATTCGAACCAACGGCCCCCTCCTTAAAAGGGAGATGCTCTACCGGCTGAGCTAACGAGACATTTTCTGAAATAAAAATGTGATTATGCCAAAATTAGCTCTATTTGTCAAGCTTTTTTAAATCATTTTTGGCATTTTCTCTCCAAATAACGAGAAAATATACTTATAGGTAAAGTCAAAACAAGATATGTAATAGCCAAAATTACATAAGCTTCAAGAGTAGCAAAAGTATAAGAATTTATCTCTTGCGCACTTTGGGTTAATTCATTTACAGCAATAACGCTTAATAAGGAACTATCTTTAATTAAATTTGCAAATTGTCCACTCAGCGGTGCTAAAATATTTTTTAAAGCTTGGGGAAAAATTACATACGCAAAAACCTGCATCTCTTTTAACCCTAAAGCCCTAGCGCTCTCAAGCTGAGATATAGAAATACTTAAAATTCCAGCTCTAAATATTTCAGCTAAGTAAGCAGCAGAAAAACATGATAAAATAATAACTCCAGCCACATATCGATTATCAAGTCCTAAATTATTTGCAATGATATAATATATCAATAATACCTGCACTAGTAAAGGGGTTCCTCTGACAAGCTCTATGTAAAATGTAGATAAAAATCTTAAAAAAACAATCGAACTTAAAGAAAAAGCACAAAAAACTCCACCCAAAATTATACTCAACAATAAAGAAAAAAAACTGATTATTAAAGTATTTAAAAAACCTTGAAGAAATTTTTCTTTATAGGTTGCAATTGCGCTAAAATCAAAATGATAAGCACTTATACTAAAACTACAATAACAAAACAATATTAAAAATAAAATCAAAAGAATTAAATTAGTGATTATTTTTGACTTTGATAGAGGTTTTAAAGGTTTAAAATTCTTATTTTTTTGAGTAAACAAAGACAATAAAAATCTCCAAAATTACAATTTATTCATTTCTTAAAGTATCTAAAATATTAATTTGAGTTGCTTTTTTTGCAGGATAAAAAGATGATAAAGCTATGATTATTAAAGCACCCACAATGGTTAAAGAAAAATCCATTAAAGACAAATCAAGTGGTAATTTACTGGTTCCATAAACATCAACAGGTAAAGTTACAATATCAAAATTTCCCAAAAGCCATAAAGCAAAAAATGCAAGTACCACACCCACTATCATACCACCACCACCAATAAGCATACCTAAGGCAAAAAAACTCTTTTTTACCTCATTTTTGCTTGCACCTAGAGCAAGTAAAAGTGCTATTTCACTGCGACGATTCATTACTATCATCAATAAAGAACTTACTATATTTAAACTTGCAACCAAAATAATAAGCATCAACACTATAAAAAGCGCTCTTTTTTCAAGTTCTAAGGCTGAAAAAAAATTTTTATTTTGCTCCCACCAACCCACCACAGCATAATCATCTTTTAAATAAGATTTAATTTTTTCAACATCCTTAAAAGCATTATCGCTATATACATGAATTCCATCATAATTTGGATTTTTAGGTATTCCAAGTACTTTTTTCAATGCATCAACATCTGTGTACATATAAGCTTTATCATAAAATGCAAGCCCTGAAGTAAAACGCGCTTTAACATCAAAACGTTTAGTTTGCGGTACTAAAGAAAATCCACTAGGATTAAGATTTGAAAAAATAAGTGAAAGTTTGTCATTTTTATGCAAACCAAATTCATCAGTAAGTGCTGATCCTACAAGTATATCAAAACCACTTAAATTCTCATCCTTTAAAGCTTTAGCAACCACTTCGTTTATTTTTTTTTCATCATTAAAATTAACGCCAAAAAGCACACCACCTTCAAAACGATTATCTCCCTTTACAACAACTTGAGTGCTTAAATAAGGGCTAAATAACAAATTTGGAAATGTTTTTCTTAACTCATCTATAAATTCATCATTTACAGGAGCATAGAATTTAGGCAAAATAGTAATAGGATAATTCATCACAAAAAAGCGTTTTTCAAATTCTTTATCAAAACCATTCATAATTGCCATAGCTACAAGCAAAACGCAAAGTCCTACACAAACTCCTAAAAAGGCCAAAAGCATAGAAAGATTGATAAAGGGTTGCTCTTTATCAAATCTTAAATACTTAAAAAGTAAATATTTTAAAACGCTTTTATTCAAGCTAAAATTCCTTGCTTAGGACCACTTTTTCCATGGCATTCTTTAAATTTTTTTCCACTTCCGCAAGGACAAGGAGCATTGCGTGGAACTTTTTTAAATTCAGCTTCGCCAAGATTATCTTCGCTTGCGCCCATTTCTACTGAGCTTTGAAGTAGCTTTTCATTTTCTTCATTGGCTTTATTTTCTAAATTTTGCGCCTCTTCTTGATTAAATTGCACGCTAAAAAGTAGTTTAATACTATCAAATTTAATACGATTGACCAACTCCAAGAAAAGATTATAACTTTCTTTCTTATATTCCACAAGAGGATCTTTTTGATTGTATCCACGAAGTCCTATTCCTGTTTTTAAAATATCCATTTGATACAAATGCTCTCTCCAAGCATTATCCAAAACTTGCAAATATAAAATACGCTCTATATTACGCAATTCTTTAATCTCAAGTCTTAACATCTTTTCATTATAAGAATTTTCAAGAATTTGACTTAGCTTGTCTTGCATTTCAATGACGCTTAAATTCTCAAAATCTTTTTCACTAATCTGAGTTGAACATTCATACAAAATTTTTGCTTTCAAATTTTCAAAATTTACATTAGAACCGCTTTCGTCAAGCATATAATCATTCATTACATTTGCGCTATATTCAGCGATATTTTGAGAAATTTTAGCTCTAATATCATAGTTTTCATCTAAAAGCTCATTACGATAACGATAAATAGTTTTTCTTTGTTCATTTGCTACATCATCGTATTCTAACAAATGCTTTCTGCTTTCAAAATGCAAGCTTTCAACTTTTTTTTGCGCATTTTCAACCGCTCTTGTAACGATTCTTGATTCTATGCTTTCGCCCTCTTCTATGCCCAAGCGATCCATAATACTTTTAATACGATCCCCACCAAAAATTCTTAAAAGATTATCTTCTAAACTTAGATAAAAACGACTTATTCCAGGATCACCCTGCCTTCCTGCACGACCACGAAGTTGATTATCAATACGGCGGCTTTCATGTCTTTCTGTACCGATGATATAAAGCCCACCCAAAGCCCTAATCTCATCATCGATTTTTATATCCACACCACGACCTGCCATATTTGTAGCGATAGTTACAGCACCTTTTTTACCTGCATCTTGGATAATCAAAGCTTCTTGCTCGTGATTTTTAGCATTTAAAACATGATGAGGGATTTTCTCTTTTACAAGCATATTGTGAAAAACTTCACTGCGCTCTATACTTGCGGTTCCTACAAGTACAGGCTGACCTTTAGCATTGGCTTTTTTAATCTCTTCAATTACAGCTTTGAATTTTTCATTTTGAGTTTTATAGATAAGATCATCTTTATCTTGTCTTTTAATAGGAATATTTGTCGGTATAGAAATAACATCTAAACTATAAATTTGAGAAAATTCAGTCGCTTCTGTTTGTGCAGTTCCTGTCATACCTGCAAGTTTATTGTACATTCTAAAATAATTTTGAAAAGTAATATCTGCTAGAGTTTGGCTTTCTTCTTGAATTTTTACATTTTCTTTAGCTTCTAAAGCTTGATGCAATCCTTCGCTAAAACGACGTCCTTCGCTTAAACGCCCTGTAAATTCATCAACAATGATAACTTCATTATTTCTTAAAACATAATGCACATCTTTTTCAAAAAGATTATGTGCTTTTAAGGCTTGATCAAGCTGATGAGCTAAGATAGCATTATCAAGACTGTATAAATTTTCTACGCCAAAAAGTTTTTCAGCCTTAGCAATACCTGCTTCTGTAATTAAAATATTACGATTTTTCTCATCTACTACAAAATCACCCTCAGGTTTTGCAGGGGGTAAAACTGCTTCACCTTTTTGCATTTGTTTAGCTACTTCATTGGCTTTAATATAACCATCTAAAGTACGATTTGTAGGACCGCTGATGATAAGCGGAGTTCTTGCCTCATCAATTAAAATACTATCTACTTCATCTACGATAACAAAATTATGCTCTCTTTGAACTTTTTCAGCTTTTGAAAATTTCATATTATCACGCAAATAATCAAAACCAAACTCATTATTGGTTCCATAAGTAATATCACAATCATAAGCTTGCTTGTGTTCTATATCACTATTTTGAGAAGAAAGCACCACGCCAACACTAAAACCTAAAAAATTATAAATCGCACTCATTTGCTCAGCATCTCTTTTGGCTAGATAATCATTTACTGTAACGACATGTACGCCTTTGCCACTCATGGCATTTAAAACAACAGGTAAGGTCGCTACAAGAGTTTTACCTTCTCCTGTTTTCATTTCTGCGATTTTTCCATCGTGCAAAACCATACCACCGATTAACTGCACATCAAAATGACGCATATTTAAAGTTCTCTTACCTGTCTCTCTGACTATAGCAAAAACATCATTTAAAACATCATTTTCGTTTTTTTCTCCGCTTAAAATTTGCTCTTTAAATTTTGCAAATTCAGCTTTTAATTCATCATCGCTTAAATTTTGATAGTTGCCTTCTAAAGCATTGATTTGTGCTACACGCTTGAAATATTTCTTAACTTCACGATCATTTTTTGTGCCAAACACGGCTTTTAAAGCATTTAAAAACATTTCTAAACCTTTATAAATTTTTCAAACTATCATTATAACGATTATTTAATTAAAATTAGCTAGAATGACATAAAAAATATATTTTTTTAAGGAAAATAAATGAAAAAAACATTCTTGATATTTTTTATTTTTATAGGACAACTTTTTGCCCTTGATCTTAATTTTAATACCTTTTCAAGCAATTTTACCCAAATAGTGAAATCCAAAAACTCTACACTTTCTTATTCTGGGCATTTTATACTGAGTAAAGATCAAGCATATTGGAGTTATGATACTCCTAGTAAAAAAGAGATTTATATCAACAAAAATCAAGTAACCATAGTAGAGCACGATCTAGAACAAGTCATTTTCTCTCATCTTGATAACATTCCAAATCTTAATGAAATTTTCAAAAAAGCAAGTCTTATAGACAAAGATAAACTTGTAGCAAAATATGATAATATAAACTATACAATTAAACTCAATCAAGAGCAAATTCAAAGCATATCCTATAAAGATGAATTTGAAAATGATGTTATAATCAATCTAAACAATCAAATTAAAAATCCAAAAATTAATTCCGATGTTTTTAAGGCAAAAATTCCGCAAAATTATGATATAGTTCGCTAATTTTGCGTTGAATTTTCATCAAGCTTTATATCATAGCCTGTTTGTGGCAAATGATAAGGCTTGCTTGCATTATTTTCTTTGAATATTTGTGGAGGATTGGCGATTAAATCTCTTTTAATTTTTTCTTCTATATCTGGAGTCATTTTAGGTGTATTTAAATTATCTATATTGATTTCTCCATTGTTATTTTTATTTTCTTCATCTGAATCTTTGAAAAGCTGTTCAACTTGTTTGGCTTCTAAATTTGGGACACTAGGAGCTGGGATCTTTTCAACACTAGGAACTTGAGTTTTAGGAACTTCTAAGTTTTCAAGTGCTTTTTTTACCTCACTACCCATACCTTTCTCTTTAGCCTCAGTGCTTTCTAAAAAACGTTTAAACTCCTCTAAATCAAATTTTTCCACTCCACTTAAAGATATGATATATATATCATCTAGTTTAATCTTATATTTCTTATCTAAAAATTTTTCTAAAGTTTTTTTAAAATTATTTTTTCCAATTTCTGTAAAAATATCTTCGTAAAAAAACCCTGAAATTACTGTATTTACAGCATCAATTAACTTATTTTCATTTTCTTTTAAATTATTCCCATCAAATTCCAAAGAAATTTCAACTTTTTTAAGAACATTTGCTCCACTTTTAGAATACAAATCTGTTCTTATTTTATCTATTTCAAGATTTTGAGCATTTAAACTCAAAACCAAAAAAACACTTAAAAATATTTTTTTCATTTAATGCCTTTAAATGATTTGTTCTTGTATTTCGAGATCTAAAAAATTATGTTTTTTATAAAATTCAATCACATTAGAATCTATTTTTAAAATATTAGCAAAATAAAATCCAAAATTTATCTTTTTTGTAGAATAAATTTTTAAAGTATTTGGGTTTGTAGCGCGAGAAAGAGCGACATAAAGCTGTCCATTTTCAAAAATATGATCAATATCACACACTAATTTTTCAATACTCATACCTTGTGATTTGTGTATAGTAATAGCATAAGCTAATTTAATAGGAAACTGTGTAACACTTGCGAGAATATTAACAACAAAATCTTTACCTGATTGCTCAAGTTCTTCCATGAAAAAAGTATAAGGTTCAAGTAAAATTTTCATCCCATTATTTTTAATAATGCTAATATAAATTTTCTCCTCTTCATAAAGAATATCTTCTATAATGCCTTGCTCTCCATTATAATAATTCTTATCCCAATTATTTACGCAAAAAATAATACGAGCGCCTATTTTAATATTTAATTCTTCCAATATATTTAAGCTTCTAATCCAAGAATCAAGCTCTTCATCTTTTATTCTCTTATCTTCTTTTTTAACCTGAGCCTTAAAGCATACAAGCGGGGTCTCAAGTTTGCTTAATTTTTCTTGATTGATATTGTTTACTTTTTTATTGATACCACAAAGTAAAGTATAATCATCTTCTAAATTTTCTAATTCTTTATAATCAATTCGCAAAGATTCAAAAAAGCTTAAAATTTTTTCATCTAAAAAACCTTGTCTAATCAAAGATAAATGGTTATAAAATTCCATATTTTGCGTTCTTTTAGGTTGAGAAAGTTTAATATTCTTAAAATTTAAATCTTGCCAAAAAAATGAAGAAAAAGCATAATAAGAATGGTTAAATAAAGTTTCTTTTTTTTCTTTAATTACTGGAGGCAGTTGAAAAAAATCTCCAACAACTAAAATTTTTCCATTAAATTGAGAATTTTTAAGTCTAAAGCCTATCATTTCAAAAACATTTGCGCTAACCATGGAAATTTCATCGATAATAATAAGCTCAATCGTTTTTAAAAGCTCTTTAAGTTTTGTTAATTTTTCTTTTTGTTTTTGATTGCGATCCAATGCACTTAATTTCATCATATCATCACAATACCCTAAACAAAAAAAGCTGTGTAAAGTAACACCGCCTATATTAAACGCCGATAGAGCACTAGAACCAAGAGCTATGGCTAATTTTTTTTGTTTTCTATAAGATTTGATAAGCTCATTTGTCAAAAAGCTTTTACCAACTCCAGCGCCACCACTTAAAAAAACATTATCATAAGCTAAAATTTTTTCTAGTTTATCAAGCATTATATTTCCTTAGCTTTAATTATAACTATTTTTTCTAAAAGGTTGATTATGAAATCTTGTTTATATTTTACTTTTATAGTGCTATTTTTAACAGCTTGTTCAACAAAAAATTTAACTTCGCTTCATCATGAAAATTTAGAACAAAAAAATGAAAATAAACATTATGCAAAACTTGAATACGAACAAAATGTAAGCATTTTACCACAATTTACTTACAATATTAATTTTGATGCAAAACGATATAAAAAATATTTCTTTAACCCTTGGCATGATTCATTTAAAAACTACAAAGGACAAAATATTTTTTGGTCCTTTCCTTTATATTTAAATTCAAAAAATACTTATTATTTTTTCAATAAACAAATTATTCCGCTTTCATGGTTTAAAAATGCTATAAATAACGCAAATATCCAAGAATTTGGCAAACTTAATCAAAAAGCTTTGATTATCCAAAATACAATCATTAAAAATCTTCCAACCCAAAGAGCTATCTTAAAAAGTCCTTTTTTTGAAAATGAAGGAATTCCTTTTGACTATGCAAGCGATGGCATTTTAAATACTGGATCCCCTGTCTTAATTTCACATTTTAGTAAAGATAAGCGTTATGCTTTTGTTTTAGGTGAAGCTGGATTTGGATTTGTTGAAAGTAAAAATTTGGAATTTTTCTCAAACGATAGAGCGAAAATCTATGAAAATCTCAACTTTATCACACCACTAAAAGAAAAATTTGCTATCTATAGCGAGGATGGTAAATTTTTCTTTGAAAGTAGAATTGGTGCTATCTATCCTTACTACAAAGAAGATAAAAACTATTTTTATGGAAAAATAGGTTCTAAAAAATATAAAATTTCTAAAAAAGATGTATCTAAATTTCCTTTACAATTCAATGATAAAAATTTAAAAAATCAACTTTCACAAGTTTTAAATTTGCCTTATGGCTGGGGCGGTTATAATTTTGAAAGAGATTGTTCTTTACTAACTCGTGATATCTTTTCAGCTTTTGGACTTTATCTACCAAGAAATTCAGCTGCACAAAAAAATTCTTTTAATCATTTTGATATAAGCACTCTTAGCAATTCTCAAAAAAAAGATTTTTTAAACCGCTTTGGAAAAGCTTATTTAAGCTTACTTTATTTACCTGGACATATTATGCTTTATGCAGGACAAATTACAGATAATAATATTGCCATACATAATATATGGGGCTTAAGAAAAGATGCAACCCAAAGACTTCTCATAAGTTCTAGCGTCATCACTTCTTTAGAAATAGGAAAAAATGAAATTTTAGAAGATAATTTGCTTTTATCAAGACTTAAAGAAATAAGTTTTATAAATTTAAATGAACAAGAAAAAGAGCAAATAAAAAGCTATCTTGAAAATATACAAAACAAATAAGATTTATTGATTTAATCAATAAATCTTTTAGTTAAATCTGCAAAATATTCTATGCGTCTATCTCGCAAAAAAGGCCACCAACGACGCACATTTTCACTTCTTTTTTTATCTATTTCTATGATTTTTACACATTCGTTTTGAGAATCTAAAAGACAAAGTTCTTCACCTTGAGGGCCAAAAACAAAAGAATTTCCCCAAAATCTAATGCCCTCTTCTATCCCGCTTACATCTTTTTCAAAACCTACTCTATTGATAGCTACTACATATAAACCATTAGCTATAGCATGTCCTTTTTGTACGCCAAGCCAAGCATTGAGCTGTCTTTGTTTTTCTTCATCTTTATCCTTATCAAACCAACCAATTGCCGTGGGATAAATAAGAATCTCAGCTCCTTTTAAAGCCATAATTCTTGCTGCTTCAGGATACCACTGATCCCAACAAATAAGCACTCCAAGCTTACCTAAACTTGTATTTATAGGTTCAAAACCCAAATCTCCAGGAGTAAAATAAAATTTTTCATAAAAACAAGGATCATCGGGTATGTGCATTTTGCGATATTTGCCTGCTATAGAACCATCTTTTTCAAAAACCACTGCAGTATTATGATAAAGTCCGGCACTTCGTTTTTCAAACAATGAAGCAATAAGCACTATTTGATTTTTTCTAGCTATATTTGCCCAAAATTTCACATCTTTTTCATAATCATTAGCATAGTCAAAAAAATCCACATTTTCACTTTGACAAAAATACTCACTTTGATGAAGTTCTCCTAAGCAAACAAGCTCAGCTCCTTGTTTAGAGGCTTCTTCTATAAATTCGCAAGTTTTTTTTATAGTTTGTTCTTTATTTAAATGAAATTTTTGTTGTATTAAAGCGATTTTCATTGTCTTTGCCTTTCTTGTTCTGCATCATCATAAGGATCTAAATGAATTTGTATATCCCATTTTTCATTTTCAAACATCTTACGCACACCTTCTTCTATTTCATCTGAAATTTTATGCGCATTTAAAAGCGAAATTATAGGGCAAAAAACCAAATGCACGCTTAAATAATTACAACTTGGAGTTTTACGCGTCTTTAATTCATGATAGGAAATTATTTCAGGATTATTAGAAATCAAAGTACAAATTTTATCCACTTGTTCCTTAGGTAAAGCCTCATCCATTAAAAAAGCTAAAGCTTTTTTAATGATTTTAAAAGCAGAAAATGCCGTATAAAGACTGATCACTATCCCAAAAATAGCATCAATAATATGTAAATTTGTAAAATAAATCAAAACCAAAGCCCCTAAAGTACAAGCATTGGTTAAGCAATCTGTTTTGTAATGCAAAGCATCACTTTCTATAATTAAACTTTTGGTTTTTTTAGCTACATAATTTAAAAAAAGTACAAGAAAAAAAGTCATAATTAAAGCAAAAATCATCACATAGATGCTTGAATTTAAATCTTTAATTTCTTCTTTATAATAAATCTTTAAAATACTCTCATAAAAAATAAAAATCCCCACGCCAACTATAAAAACACCTTCTAACAAACCCATTAAAGCTTCAATTTTAGAAAAACCAAAATTATAATTTTCATTCGCCTTTTGTGAGCTTTTTTTAAGAGCCAAAAAATTAAAAGCAGAAATAGCAAAATCCATTAAAGAATCAATCGCACTTGAAAGTACTGCAACAGAACCACTTGTTAAGCCTACTATAAATTTAACCAAGGCTAAAACAATGGCACATAAACTTGCTACAAGAGTTGCTTTTTTTTGCAAACTCATCTTAAACCTTTGAAACGATTTTGACAAGAACAATGCAAAGAACCGTTTTGTCGTAAAAACACTCTTGCATCTACTCCTATAATTTTATGACTAGGTAAAGCTTTAGAAAGTCTTTTAGCTATGATTTCATCATTTTTATCCTTATAAAAAGGCACAATTAAAGCATTATTTATAAAAACAAAATTCGCATAAGTTGCGCCCAATCTTCTTCCTTCATAGTATAAAGGATTAGGTATAGGAAGTTCTACTAAATCAAAGCCTGTTTTTTTAAGCTCTTCTTTCATTTTTTGCAAAGGCAAATAATGTTCATCCTCTTCATCTTCACAAATACAATGTGCTATGGTATTTTTATCTATAAATCTTGCTAAGGTATCGATATGATGATCTGTATCATCACCTTTTATGAAACCATTTTCTAGCCAAATAATTTGCTTTAAACCAAAAATTTCTTTTAATTTTATATCAATTTGGGTTTTGTTTAGATGAGAATTTCTATTTTCATTTAAAAGACAATGAGAGCTTGTAAGCATCACACCCTCTCCATTAAAGTCAATACTTCCTCCTTCTAAAATAAAATCAACCTTTTTAAGTTCCTCTTTAAATTTTTCTTTAAAAAGCTTAGAATTTACAGCATTATCAAGCTCACTTTGAAATTTATTTCCCCAAGCATTAAAAGTAAAATCAAGAGCCTTTAAACGACCATTTTCTATTATATCTATAGCTCCAAAATCACGTATCCAAGTATCATTGGTATCACATTTAAAATACTCTACATTTTTTATATCTTTAAAATTTTCAAAATCACTCTGTTTAGGAGCTATAAGTAAAACTTTTTGAAATTCACTCACTGCTTTTACAAATTCTTTATAACTTTGCAAAATTTCCTCTAAATAGGGATTCCAATCGCTTTTTTCATGGGGTAAAGAAAGCATGAGGTATTCTTGCTCACTCCATTCAGGAATTGATTTTATCATTTAACTACCTTTTTTGATAATAAAATTATAATTGTATCATTTTTTAGACTTTTGTCAAATTTAAGAAGATTACCTCGATATTTCGAGGCTTTAGGGTATTATTTAAAAAAGATCTTCATTTCATCATTACTTAAAACAAGTTTTCCATTTTCATTTGAAATTTTAAAAATTCCTTTGAAATTTGAAAGGAAAGAATTTTCAAAATCCATTACATCCATTGGATGACAAAGCATTTGAGTTGAAGCTACGCGATCACCTTCGATTTGCAAAGTATCCACCTTAGTTTGGTAAGAACCAAAAAAACGATTACACCCTGAATAACCATAAAATTTATTATTTTCAAAACTAATATTTGGACTTTCCTCTGCGTTTTTTGGATTAAAAGTTTTACCATTAACTATAATTTTTTCTATTTTGAAAAGCTGATTTTGTACAAGTTCATTATTACCTTTAGAAGTAGATGAAGTAACAGAAGTACTAGCACAACCTGCAAAAAAAGTTGCAGCTAAAGCAATTTGAAGCGTTTTTTTCATTTTATTCCTTTAAATTTGAAATTGGTTAAGTTCGCTTTCGAGATTATGACACACTATTTTTAACTCATCTGCAACTTGAAGCAGAATTTTAGAAATTTCTTCATTCTTTTCACTTACTTCAACATTTTCTTGCATACGAGAAAGTAAATTTTGTATATTCTCTTGGGAAATTTTTATTTTTTCAGTACATTGAGTTACCAAAGCCCTAGCATCTTCGTTACATAATTTAACCTCATTAGCATCATCAACCAATAAAGCGGTGTCATCATTTAAAGCTTGTACACTTTGAGCATTTTTCTTTAATTCTGCACTAACCTCATTAATACTTTGCAAAAGCTCTTTTGTAATTTGAGCTACATTTCCCAAAAATTCTTCACTGTTCTGAGCCAACTGCCTGACATCCTCGGCAATTACAGAAAAACCTAGTCCAAATGCACCAGCCCTAGCTACTTCTATGCCAGCATTTAGGGATGGTAATTTTGTTTTATCTGCGATCTTATCCATCATTTGAGTTGCTTTTTGTATATTACCTGCTTGATTGACCATGTTTTCAACTTTTTTAGCCAATTCATTTTCATTTTGGGATACTATTGATACTTTATTAGCAACATTAAACAAAGATTTAAGCATTTGCTCTAATAATAAAAGGGATTTTTCATTGGCACTATTTGCCTTATTTGACAAACTAGCAAGTTCTCTAAGTTCATTGCCAACATTTGCACCAAGTTTAAAACTTTGATCTATTTGCTTATGACTTTGTGAACTGATATCACTTAAAAAATAGCATTTGAATTTAAAAGATTGCTTTGTTTTTCTACATTTTTTAAATTATGACTTGCACTGCTAACTGCCTTGTGAGTTTTTTCGATAAATTGATTGATATATCCACAAGCTAAAGCAATTTCATCTTGACCTTTAACTGAAATACGAGCTTTTAAAATTGCCGCTTCCTTGAGCTAATTCTTTAGCATGATTTAAAAGCTCTAAAACGGGCTTTCCAACAACAACTTTAAGCATTAAAAGAACCACCACAAAGGGTAAAAATCAAAGCAATAGTAAATATTATAATATAAGATTGACCGGTTTTGCTTATATCTTTTTAAACACCTTCTAAAGAATGTGATATATCCATAACCCCAATCACACTTCCTGCATTAGCATTTCATGACAAGTAACACAACTTTCGTCTGCAATCAAAGGGCGTATCAATCTTAAATACACAACACCATTTATATTTTCTTCCAAAGCTTGAATTTTAGGATTTGAAAATTGTTCTATAATACGCTTATCATTTGAAATTTGAGGGGCTTTCATCTCAAAAAGATCTATAGTATCTTTTGAAGGATAAATTTTAATATCACTAATACCCTCTATACTTTTTACATCTTCAATGGCTTCTTTAATTTTTTCAGGATCTCCTAAATTCATAGCCATTCTCATTGTTTGAAAAACAGAAGTACTTACGGTATTTAAATTTGCCTTGCTCATTTTATTAGCAGTATTTTTAAAGTCCAAATTTAAAATCACTTGCATTACGATAAAACTTATAAGCAACACCACAAAAATTGCAGCAGAAACCTTAAATCCTATAGTTTTAAACATCATAGTTTTCTAAAAATAAAATTTTTCGGAAATATTTTACACATAATTTAATTTTTATTAAATTATGTGTAAAAAACATAACATTCTATTAAACTTAATGTAAGAAATGTCTTACTCCTGTGAAATAAAGCGCCATACCATACTCATCAGCTGCTTTTACCACTTCATCATCCCTTATACTTCCGCCTGGTTCTACTATAGCTTTAACCCCTACTTTACTTGCTTCATCTATGCTATCTCTAAAAGGAAAAAAGGCTTCACTTGCTAAAACGCAACCTTGCAAATCAAGCCCCATTTCTTTAGCTTTAGCGATTGCTACCTTTGCTGCATCGATTCTGCTTGTCATACCCATGCCTATAGCCACCATAGCGCCATTTTTTACATAAACAACATTGTTTGATTTGGTAAATGCTGCTATTTTCATGGCGATTTCAAGATCTTTTAATTCTTCCTTACTTGCCTCTCTTTGACTCATAAGCTTTGCAGCAAAGGTAGCAATCGCTAAAGCTAAAGAAATGGGG
>CBJMI02800__coassemble_587_pt1 | contig 24804 bp, 25 predicted proteins | sample CBJMI02800__metabat2_low_PE_005 | metagenome-assembled genome bin CBJMI02800 | reverse complement strand
AACTCAAAATACAACAGCCTCTAGTTCAAATAACAATGATAGTACAAATTTTGCTATGCCTGATCAAGAAGTTCCAGCAGAACCAACAGCAACTACTTCGGAAAATACCGCTCCGCAAGCAAGTGCTCCCAAACAAGAAGTAAAACAAACTGTAAAACCTAAAGAAGAAGCAAAAAAACAAATAGCTGTAAAAAAAGAAAAAGAAAGTGCAAAACAAACCCCTAAAAAAGAACAAAATGCAAATGATTTATTTAAAAATGTTGATGCTAAACCTGTACATCCAAGTGGTTTAGCATCGGGTATTTATGTGCAAATTTTCTCAGTAAGTAATTTGGATCAAAAATCAAAAGAACTTGCTTCTGTAAAGCAAAAAGGTTATGATTATAAACTTTATAAAACTACAGTTGGAGGTAAAGAAATTACCAAGGTTTTAATAGGGCCATTTGAAAAGGCAGATATTGCAGCAGAACTTGCTAAAATCCGTAAGGATATTGCAAAAGATGCTTTTTCTTTTACTTTAAAATGAAATTTTTAGCAGTTATAGGCGATCCTATTTCTCACTCTAAATCGCCTAGAATGCATAATAATGCTATTAAAGCCTTAGGGCTTGATAGCATTTATACACGCTATCATTTAAGAAATGCTAACTGTTTAAGAGAAGATTTTTTTAAATTAGGACTTAGTGGAGCTAATATTACTTTGCCTTTTAAGGAAAAAGCTTTAGATATTGCTGATGTGAAGGATGATTTTGCTAGAAATATTGGCTCTGCAAATACTTTATGCTTAAAAGAAGATAAAATTTACGCTTATAATACTGATGCTTTAGGTTTTTTAGAAGCTATTAAGGATTTTGATAATATAAAAAAAGCTTTGATTTTGGGTGCTGGAGGTACAGCTTTGGCGCTTGCTTATGCATTAAAACAAAAAGGCGTAGAAGTGTATATAGCTAATCGTGGTAAAGAAAGATTTAAAGATTTTTTAGCTTATCCAACTTATCTTTATAAAAACTTGCAAGATTTTGACTTTGATTTGGTTATAAATTCAACTTCTGCTGGATTAAAAGATGAAAATTTACCTTGTGATAGAGAGCTTTTAGATAGAATTTTACCTAAAGCTAAATTTGCTTTTGAGGTAATTTATGGCAGAGAAACACCTTTTTATAGATTATGTAAAGAGTATCATTTAAAAATTAAAGATGGACTTGATATGCTTTTATGGCAAGGAGTTTTTGCTTTTGAACTTTTTTTTGAAATACAAGATAAAAGAGAGATGATAAAAAATGCAATGCAACAGGCATTGATTTTAAAGTAGAATGATAGTTATTTTTCTTGTATAAGAAAATCTTATTTTTTGTGTGAGAAAGTTTAATTTTCCCACAAGTTTTATCATTCAAATATTTCTACCCCATCTTGATTTTTACTTTGATTATTTTGATTTGTTGAAGATGGATTTGTAGGAATATTTTGTGTAGGCGTGTTTTCAATTGTATTATTTTGATTAGAATTTGTTTGAGGTAAGCTTTCTTCAAAGGTAGCATCGCCATCAAAACTATTAAAACCACTGTTTGTATTAGGTATAGTTTTGCCTATGTCTGTTGCTTTTGGTAGATTGTTATAAAGTGTATTTAATGTATTTTTATAAAAAGCTAAAAAACTTTTATCAATTTCAAAAGCAGGTTGCTCTAAACCTTTATTGAGTTGAGTTGGTACGGTAGAGATAGTAGTTTTAAACATATTAACCCCATCATCATTTTTAATAGGATAGTTAAGCGCAACTAAAGAATCTAGTTTAGTGCTACTTGAAAGATTGGTTGAATTTTGTGGATTGTGTGCATCTATAAAATCTATTTTACCTTTAAAATTTATACCTAAATTGGATTTTACATAATCTCCACTCATAAAATTGCTTGTTTTTTGTGCATTTTTTTCTTCCGTATAAATACTGATTGAACTTTTAAGAGTGTAGTCTGGATTAGTAGTAACTATTTTATAGCCTTTTAGTTGAGCGATGGTTTTGATCTGCTCTTCTAAATTTTGTTTTAAAAGATCAATTTCTTTTTCTATGCGAATTTTAAGCACTGAATTTTCAAAATAATCAGAATAATTGTTATTTTGTTCTATATTAATAGGCTCAAGAGCAATGCTTACTCCAGAATCAATAGGTTCAACCTTTGTTGGAACTTGGGGTTTAAAATTTGGCATAGAAACATTGACAAAATTACTGCTTGTACCCCCACAAGCTGCTAAAATTAACATACTACTAGCAAGTAAAATATATTTTTTCATTTTTTACCTTTATTTAATGTGTTTGTGTTAATTATAGCAGGTTAAAGTTTTTTTGTTATATTTTTATAAAAGAAAATTAGGAAAGATATATGGAATTTTGGCAGCATATTTATTCAAATTTTAATGTTATAGCTTTTAGCATCTTTGGTTTAAAGGTGCATTGGTATGGCATTATGTATGTTATAGCTTTGCTTTTGGCTTTGCTTTTGGCTAAATTTTTTGTAAGAAAATTTCAACTAGACATTAATGAAAAACATTTGGATAGTTATTTTATATGGGTTGAAATAGGGGTTATTTTAGGTGCAAGGCTTGGATATATTTTGATTTATGATGCAAATACTATGTATTATATTACTCATCCTTGGCAAATTTTTAATCCTTATATTAATGGTGAATTTGTAGGTATTCGAGGTATGAGTTATCATGGAGCAATTATAGGATTTTTGATAGCTACTTTATTGTTTTGTAAAAAATATAAAGCAAATCCTTGGATTTTTCTTGATTTGGTTGCTTTAAGTGTTCCATTGGCTTATGTTTTTGGTCGTATAGGAAATTTTTTAAATCAAGAGCTTTTTGGTCGCATTACAAATGTGCCTTGGGGAATTTATGTTGATGGAGTATTGCGCCATCCATCGCAACTTTATGAAGCATTTTTAGAAGGTATTGTTGTTTTTATTATAGTTTATTTAGCAAGATTTAAGCAAAGTTTTCAAGGGGAATTGATTCTTGTGTATGCTGGTGCTTATTCATTGGCAAGATTTATATGTGAATTTTATCGCGAGCCTGATTTTGGTATAGGTTTTGTTTTATGGGGTATGAGTATGGGGCAAATTTTAAGTTTTATAATGTTTATAACAGCTTTGTTAGTTTATATTTGTATAAAGTTTAAAAAAGTAAATATTTAATCTATCTTAAAGACTTTTGTAATATAATGAAATGGATTTTTTTAATTTCTTTTTACAAAGGAGTAAAGATGCGTGAGCTTATCGAAGGTTATTTGGGTAAGAGCATTGAGGGCAAAAAAAGTAAAATGCCTGCGAAATTAGACTTTATCCAAAGCGCCTCAGGGCTTTTTTTAGGTCTTTTTATGTGGGTGCATATGCTTTTTGTTTCTACAATTTTAGTCAGTGAGGATTTTTTTAATTCTGTGGTACATTTTTTAGAATTAAAATTTGTTTACGATAATCCTGTTATGAGTTATCTTACTTCATTTTTAGCCGCCTGTGTTTTAGTGGTTTTTTTCGTTCATGCTTTACTTGCAATGAGAAAATTTCCTATTAATTACCGTCAGTATCAAATACTAAGAACACACAGTAAAAAAATGAATCACAGCGATACTTCGTTATGGTGGGTTCAAGCTTTTACAGGTTTTATTATGTTTTTCTTAGGTTCTGCTCATCTTATTTTTATTGTAACCAATGCAGATAAAATCAGCGGCGATATGTCAGGAGATAGGGTTGTAAGTCATTTTATGTGGCTTTTTTATGCTGTTCTTTTAGTCTGTGTTGAACTTCATGGAAGTATAGGGCTTTATAGACTTTGTGTTAAATGGGGTTGGTTTGAAGGAAAAAATGTAAAAGAAAGTCGCAAAAAGCTTAAAACTGCTAAATGGATAATCAGTATTTTCTTCCTAGTTTTAGGTGTGTTAAGTCTTGCAGCATTTATAAAAATAGGTTATGAAAACTACCAAAATCAAACCCAAACTACTGCGATGATAAAAAACTACAATGGAGCAAATTATGAATATACAATATAGTGATGCTTTAGTAATAGGTGGAGGATTAGCAGGTCTTAGAGCGGCTATTGAAGTAGCAAAGAGTGGCCAAAGTGTAACACTTTTAAGTATTTGTCCAGTGAAGCGTTCTCACTCTGCAGCGGTGCAAGGAGGTATGCAGGCAAGTTTAGCAAATGGGGCAAAAGGTGAGGGTGATAATGAAGATCTTCACTTCGCAGATACAGTAAAAGGAAGTGATTGGGGCTGTGATCAAGAAGTAGCAAGAATGTTTGCTCAAACTGCGCCAAAAGCAGTGCGTGAGCTTGCGGCTTGGGGTGTGCCTTGGACTAGAGTTACTAAAGGTCCAAGAACTGTTGTAATCAATGCACAAAAAACTGTGATTGAAGAAAAAGAAGAAGCGCACGGGCTTATTAATGCTAGAGATTTTGGTGGAACTAAAAAATGGAGAACTTGCTATATCGCAGATGCAACAGGGCATTGTATGCTTTATGGTGTAGCAAATGAAGCTATTAAACATCAAGTAAAAATTATTGATAGAATGGAAGCAGTAAGAATTATCCATGATGGTAAAAAATGCTTAGGTGTGATTGCTAGAGATTTAACCAATGGACAACTCATTGCTTATATCGCAAGAGGAACTATGATAGCAACAGGGGGCTATGGTAGAATTTATAAACAAACTACAAATGCGGTAATTTGTGAAGGAACAGGTGCTGCTATCGCTCTTGAAACGGGACTTTGTAGACTTTCAAATATGGAAGCAGTGCAATTTCACCCAACTCCTATTGTACCAAGCGGTATTTTGCTTACTGAGGGCTGTCGTGGTGATGGTGGAATTTTACGTGACGTGGATGGATATCGTTTTATGCCTGATTATGAACCAGAGAAAAAAGAACTTGCAAGCCGTGATGTGGTAAGTCGTAGAATGATGGAGCATATTCGCAAAGGTAAAGGTGTAAAAAGTCCTTATGGGGATCATTTATGGCTTGATATTTCTATATTGGGTCGTGCTCATGTGGAAAAAAATCTCCGCGATGTACAAGATATTTGCAAAACTTTCAATGGTATTGATCCAGCAGATGAAGGTCCAAAAGGTTGGGCGCCAGTTCTTCCAATGCAGCATTATTCTATGGGTGGAATTAGAACTAAACCAACAGGTGAAAGTCAATGGTTAAACGGACTTTTTGCTTGTGGAGAAGCAGCTTGCTGGGATATGCACGGATTTAATCGTTTAGGTGGAAATTCATGTGCTGAAACTGTTGTAGCAGGTATGATAGTGGGAGATTATTTTGCAGATTATTGTAAAAATAATGGTGAAGTAATTGACACAAATGTAGTAAAAGACTTCTTAACTAAAGAGTATCAATATTTAAAATCTTTAGTAGATAAAGAAGGTAAATATAATGTTTTTGAAATTAAAAATAGAATGAAAGAAATTATGTGGGATAAGGTGGCCATCTTTAGAACAGGTGAAGGTTTGAAAGAAGCAGTAGATGAACTTGAAAAACTTTATAAAGATTCTCAAGATGTTAAAGTACATTGTAAAGAACTTGATTGTGCAAATCCAGAGCTTGAAGAAGCGTATAGAGTGCCAAGAATGTTAAAAATAGCACTTTGCGTAGCTTATGGAGCGCTTTTAAGAACAGAAAGTCGTGGGGCGCATTATAGGGAAGATTATCCAAAAAGAGATGATTTAAATTGGATGAAAAGAACCAATACTTTTTGGGTAGAAGGCGAAACCTTACCACGCATAGAATATGAAGAGCTTGATATTATGAAAATGGAAATTCCACCAGCATTCCGTGGATATGGAGCTAAAGGAAATATTATAGAAAATCCTTTAAGTGAAAAACGCCAAGCTGAAGTGGATGCAATACGTGAAAAAATGGAAGCTGAAGGCAAAGGTCGTTATGAAATTCAAAACGCTTTAATGCCTTATGAATTACAAGCTAAATATAAAGCACCAAACCAAAGAATAGGAGTTGATTATGAGTAGAAAATTGACAATAAAGGCATTTAAATATAATCCTTTAAGCAAAATTTCTAAACCACATTTTGTGACTTATGAGCTTGAAGAAACTCCTTTTATGACGGTTTTTGTATGTTTGACTTTGATCCGTGAAAAAATGGATGCGGATCTGAGTTTTGACTTTGTTTGTCGTGCAGGGATTTGCGGATCTTGTGCAATGATGATTAATGGAGTGCCAAAACTTGCTTGTAAAACTTTAACTAAAGATTATCCTGATGGAGTGATAGAGCTTATGCCTATGCCTGCATTTAGACATATTAAAGATTTAAGCGTGAATACAGGAGAGTGGTTTGAAGACATGTGTAAACGCGTTGAAAGCTGGGTGCATAACGAAAAAGAAACTGATATTTCTAAACTTGAAGAACGTATTGAGCCGGAGGTTGCGGATGAAACTTTTGAACTTGATCGTTGTATAGAGTGTGGAATTTGTGTAGCTTCTTGTGCAACTAAACTTATGCGTCCAAATTTCATAGCTGCTACAGGACTTTTAAGAACAGCTAGATATTTACAAGATCCGCATGACCATAGAAGTGTGGAAGATTTTTATGAATTAGTGGGCGATGATGATGGTGTTTTTGGTTGTATGTCATTGCTTGCTTGCGAAGATAATTGTCCTAAAGAATTACCTTTACAAAGTAAAATCGCTTACATGAGAAGACAACTTGTCGCTCAAAGAAATAAATAAATCTTTCCCCTTTTTAAGGGGAAGATTATGAAAGAATTATTCCAAAAAATTTGGCAAAATGAACTTCAATTTTTAAATTTTGATGCTAAATTTCAAGATAAAAGCAAACTTGATACGGCCGAGTGTGCGATTATTTTAAGTGTCAATAAAGACAATTATGAAAGATATTTTCTCTTAAAAGAATTTCAAGAGCTTTGCAAAAAAATTGATTTAAGAGTGGATATTTTTAGTATACAAAATGCTCAAATTTGTATTTTAAATTTTTTTAAATCAGGTTTTATTTCAAAGCAAGATTTGCTTAAGGCTCTAAAAATTTTAGAAAAAATTTCAAAAAATACCGAAATGCTTGATTTTATTTCACAAGAAAAAGTTCAAAGTATAGATCAAAAAGCTTTATTTCAAAATGATTTTAAAGAATTAAACACCATTAATTTAGAGCTTCAAAAGCTAAGTTTTGATGAAAATTTAAAATCAAGACTTCAAAAAACTTTGGAAAAATTTCAAAATTTAGAGTTTAATATAGCCATCACTGGCGTGATGAATGCAGGAAAATCAAGTCTTTTAAATGCTCTTTTAAAAGAAGATTTTTTAGGGGTTTCAAACATACCTGAAACAGCTAATTTAACAGTATTAAGCTATGGTAAGAGTGAAGAAGCAAAGATATATTTTTGGGATAAAAAAGAATGGCAAAATATACTTGAAAGTTCGCACTTTAATGCAGATTTAAAAGAATTTATTGACAAGCTGGATAAGAGTGTAAATATAGAGGATTTTATCAAGGATAAACCTTTAATACAAAATATCGCACTTTGTGAACTTAAAAATTTCAGTTCAGCTAAAAATAAAATTTCAGCTTTAATTAAAAAAATAGAAATTAAAAGTCATTTAGATTTTTTAAAAAATAATATTTCCATAGTTGATACTCCAGGGCTTGATGATGTTGTAGTCCAAAGAGAAATTGTTACAAATGAGTATCTTAGAGAAAGTGATTTTTTAATTCATTTAATGAATGCTTCTCAAAGCTTAACTCAAAAAGATGCAGACTTTTTGGTGCATTGTCTTTTAAATTCAAGGCTGAGTAAGTTTTTAATTGTTTTAACTAAAGCGGATTTGTTAAGCAAAAAGGATTTAGAAGAAGTCATTGTTTATACCAAAGAAAGCTTAAAATCAAGACTTGTGGATTTAGATGAAAATTTGGTGGAAAAGATTGATTTTTTATGTGTGAGTGCTAAAATGGCAAGTGATTTTTATAAGGGTTTAGCACCTAAGGAAAGTTTGCAAAAAAGTGGTATGCAAGAATTTGAAAACTATCTTTTTAACGAGCTTTATGCAGGAGAAAAAAGCAAGATTGCCTTAAGAGCTTACAAAAAAGAATTACATTTGGAACTTAAAAATATTCTAAGCAAATATGAAATGCAAAATCGTCTTATTAAGGAGAATAAACAAGGTGTAAGTGAAGAAAATCAAAAGCTTTTACTTGAACTTCAAAAGCAAAATATCTTATTAAAAGAAGCACAAGATGAAATTTCAAATTTCATTGTAAAACTTAAAAATATAGATAATGGTATAGATAATCTTGTTTTACTTTTGGCTAAAAAATTAAAAGAACGCTTGATAGATGAGTTTAAATATTTAAAAAATAATGCACAAAAGCTTAATCTTTCTCGTATTTTAAATATAGTTGATATTACTACAAAAGATGGGATTAATGATATTTTAAGAGAAATTAAATTTGAAAATATTAAAAAAATCGAGGAGCTTAAAACAAATTTGTCTTTAAAATATGATTTTTTAAAAGATGATTTTGATAATGGTTTTGAAGGTTTTAAAGATGGAATTTCAAAAAATATAGATAGTATTTTTCAAAGTGAAAAATTTGCACTTTTAAGATTGAAAATTGAAAAATTAAGCAATTTAAAATCAGATTTATATGAGCTTGAAACGAATTTAGATATGGTTATTTTTGATACTTTTAAAGAATTTAAAATGAGCGAAATTTTAAATTCTTTAAATATCAATGGAGCATTTTTTGAGTTTTTAAATGATAAATTAAAACATTATGAAAAAAATCAAAAATCAAAATTAGAAAGTTTTGAAAAAGTTTTACAGAGTCTGAAAAATCAAGATATTAATATTTTAAATTCTTTTGAAGAAAATTTAGAAAAAATTGAAAAATTAAAACAACTTGAAATGGGGCTTTTAAATGCAGATTAATCTTTTAAATGATTTTATAAAAGCCTATGAAAATACTTATAGTGTGAGTTTTGATGATAGTTTTAAAGGGCGTATTCAAGAGCTTTGCAAGGAACTTAATGAGCCTTTTATGCACGCAAGTTATGCTTTAGAAAATGAATTAAAAGAGCTTGTGTTTTCTTTGGATAAGAATGTTAATATCGCTATTATAGGGCAGTTTTCAAGCGGTAAATCAAGTTTGCTAAATTTGATCTTAAGGCGTGATTGTTTGCCTACGGGTGTTGTTCCTGTTACTTTTAAACCTACTTTTTTACGCTATGCAAAAGAATATTTTTTAAGAGTAGAATTTGAAGATAGAAGTGATATTATCACAAATATAGAAAAATTAGCCTTTTATACGGATCAAAGAAATGAAGTAAAACAAGCAAAAAGTTTGCATATTTTTGCACCCATTCCTTTACTTGAAAAAATCACTCTTGTAGATACTCCAGGTTTAAATGCAAATGAAAATGATACTTTAACAACTTTTGATGAGCTTAAAAATATTCATGGGGCGATTTGGTTAAGTTTAATTGATAATGCAGGTAAAAAAAGTGAAGAAGATGCCATAAAAGCAAATTTAGAACTTTTAGGAGAAAATAGCATTTGTGTATTAAATCAAAAAGATAAATTAAACACAGAAGAGCTAGATAATGTTTTAAATTATGCAAAAAGTATATTTTTAAAATATTTTGATGAGCTTATTGCCATTTCTTGCAAAGAAGCTAAAGATGAGCAAAGCTATGAAAAATCTAATTTTCAATCTTTGCTTGATTTTTTAACTCAGCTAGATACAACAGCTTTAAAGGAAAAATTTGTTAAAAGAAAAATTTTAAATTTATGCGAAATTTTAGAAGATGAAAATCAACTTTTTGTAGGTATTTTTGATCGTTTATTAAATCAATTTCAAAGTTATGAAAAGCATTTACTTTTAGCGTATGAATTTTTTTTAAAAGAGATTGAAATTTTAAATCATCAGATTTTAGAACAGCTTAAAAGCATTAGCGAAAGAATTTCTAGTGAAATTTTTGCAAGTGTTAAGGAAAAAGATGCTTATTTTTACAAAGAAAGCAAAGGATTTTTAAAGAAAGATTTATACACAAGATATGATTATAAAGCACCTTATATTTCAAGTGACGATGCTTTTTTGGCGATGTTTTACAATAGTGATGCAATGAGTAAAGAGTTTAAAAAAATCAAAAATGAACTTTATAAATCTTTTGAAGAAATCAAGATGAAATTAAAAGGCTTTATAAACATACTCGAGAGAGAAATTTTACTTTTTAAAGCAGAATTTTCAAACATACAAAAAGATCATATTTTCCAAAGTGATAAAAATTTTAGTGAATTAAGAGCTTTTTGCAATGCAAGTGATGAGTACTTTTTGAAAGATTTTAAAGAGCTTTTATTTAAAAGTATTTTAGAACTTGATTTATTTTTTGAAAAATTAAATCTTAAGGCTTTTACAAATTATGAAAATGCTACAAAACTAAGCCTTGCATTTTTTAGTCGTAAAATCAATGAAAGCCGTGTTCTTTATGAGCTTGATAGTTCTGAATTTGTACTTTTTTATCCCAAAAAAAGTGAAATTTATGAAAGAGTTTTAAATGAATTAAATGTTTATGAGTTTGAAGCTTTGCTTATTAATAAGCCTATTTTGACAAAAATTGCAAAAAATTTTTTAGAACAAAGTCAAATTTTAATCCAAGAAAAAAGTAAATTTTTAGATCTTAAAAAAGCAGAACTTCGAAAAAGAAGAGTACAGATTTTAAATGTTAGAGAAAGTATAAAGGAAGATTGATGAGAATATTTTTAGCTTTATTTTTATTTTTTAATTCATTACTTGCATTAAGTGAATTAGAAGAAGGTTTAAAATTTTATGAAGCAAATAAATTTGATAAAGCTTATGAAATTTTTAAAAGCCTTTGTGAAAAAGATATTTCTAAAGCTTGTTTTTCTTTAGCTTTTATGTACGAAAGTGCTAAGGGTATGAGTAAGGATTTAAATCAAGCTTATAAATTTTATGATAAAGCTTGCAAATTAGGTTTAGCAAGTGCGTGTTCTAATATGGCTTTGCTTTTGCAAAATCAAGGTTATAAAAATGAAGCTCTTTTGGCTTTTAATAAAGCTTGTACTTTAGGAGAATCGTTAAGTTGTAATAATATAGCTTTATTTTATGAAAAAGAAAAAGATGGACAAATGGCCTCAAGTTTTTATAAAAGATCTTGTGATTTAAAAAATGCAAGAGCTTGTTATCAATTAGGGTCTTTATATGATAAAGGAGAGCTTGTTAAAGCAAGTGTAAAATCTGCCCTTGCTTTTTATTCTAAATCTTGCACTTTAGGTTTTGGTGAGTCTTGTTATTTGTTAGGACGCTATAATCAACTAGAAAAACAAGATTTAACAAAGGCAAAAAGATATTTTGGTATGGCTTGTGATCAAAAACATCAAGAAGCTTGTGCAGCTTATAAAGAACTTAATTCTAAAGATATAGAGCTTTATTAAAAGTTCTATTTTCATTACTTTCAAAGATATTCTTAAATAAAATTAAGAATAACACAAAATTTATCGCTTTTTAAAGTTAAATTTATATTAATAGGGCTAATATAGTCTTGTTTAAATTATTATCAAGGAGAAGTAATGCAAGACAATATTATTGATCGCAGAAGCTTTTTTAAACTAGGGCTTTTAGGTGGTTCTGTAGTAGCAGCTAGTACTATAGGTGGCGGTGCTGTTTTAAAGGCAGCAGAACTTACGCATTCGCATCAAGCTTCACAAGGAAAATCAAATAAAGTTAGAGGTAGAATGTTTTTTCAAACTCAAACTGAATTTGATACCTTAAGTGCAGCCTGTGAAAGAATTTATCCTAAAGATGAGCAAGGAGAAGGAGCTATAGGTTTAGGCGTACCTTATTTTATCGATAATCAGCTAGCTAGTGCTTATGGTTATAATGATAGAGAATATATGCAAGGACCTTTCATTGAGGGTAAAGCTGAACAAGGCTATCAAACTCCTATGCAACGCAAAGATATTTTTTTAGAAGGTGTGCATGCTCTTGAAGAAAATGCTCAAAAGCGTTATAAAAAATCTTTTTCTCTGCTTAAAGGTGGAGATCAGGATAAAATTCTAAGCGATTTTGAAAAAGGAAAAATTCAAACTACGGGTTTTAAATCTTCTTATTTTTTCACTCTTTTAAGAGATATGACAGTAGCTGGAGTTTTAGCTGATCCAATTTATGGCGGAAATGATAATAAAAATGGTTGGAGAATGATGCAATATCCAGGCGCACAAATGAGCTATGTGGATAAAATTGCAAGTGATGAATTTTTTAACATTGAACCTATGAGTTTAGCAGATATGGAGAGTTAAAATGGCTGAAGTATTAAAAAAAGTAGATGTGGTAACAGTTGGGGCAGGATGGACTGGAGGTATAGTGGCTGCAGAGCTTACTAAAGCAGGTTTGAATGTACTTAGTTTAGAACGCGGACATATGCAAAGTACTGAAAATTTTAATTTTATCCATGATGAGTGGAGATACGGGATTAATTATGGTTTGATGCAAGATTGCTCGAAAGACACTGTGACTTTTCGCCATGATCCTAGTGGTTTAGCCTTGCCTTATCGTAAAATGGGTTCGTTTTTATTGGGTAATAATGTTGGCGGTGCAGGGGTGCATTGGAATGGTTGGACTTTTAGGTTTATGCCTTATGATTTTGAAATTCAAACCCTAAGCAAACAAAGATATGGTAATAAATTAGGTAATGATTATACCTTGCAAGATTGGGGTGTGACTTATAAGGATATGGAGCCTTATTATGATAGATTTGAAAAAACCTGTGGGGTATCAGGTGAGCCAAATCCTTTAGCGGAAAAAATGGGAGCTTTTAGATCCAGTCCTTATCCACAAGAACCTCTTGAAAATACTAAAATGCTTAAACGATTTGAAAGTGCAGCAAAAAGTTCAAATTTACACACTTATCGTTTGCCAGCTTCAAATTCTAAAGGTGGCTATACAAACCCTGATGGTCAAGATTTAGCTCCTTGTCAATACTGTGCGTATTGTGAGCGTTTTGGTTGTGAGTATGGCGCAAAAGCAAGTCCTTTAAACACAGTAATTCCAAAGGCTATGAGCACAGGTAAATACACTATACGCACTTATAGCAATGTAACGCAAATTCTTAAAAAAGACGGAAAAGTAACGGGGGTAAAATTTGTCGATACTAGAACGATGAAAGAGTATATTCAACCTGCTGATATAGTTGTGCTTACAAGTTATATGTTTAACAATGCTAAGCTTTTAATGGTAAGCAACATAGGTGAGCAATACGATCCAAAAACAGGTAAAGGAACTTTAGGTAGAAATTATTGTTATCAAATGAACATGGGTACAACAGCTTTCTTTGATGAGCAATTTAACACCTTCATGGGTTCAGGTGCTTTGGGAACTACGAGTGATGATTTTAACGGAGATAATTTTGATCATTCTAGGGAAAAATTCCTTCATGGAGCTATGATTTATAGCGTTCAGCTTGGAACTCGCCCTATACAATCAGCCCCACTTCCAGCAGGAGCTCCAACTTGGGGTGCTGAATTTAAAAAAGCATTAAACTATAATTTCACAAGAGCTATTACCGTAGCAGGACAAGGTGCTTCTTTGCCTCATAAGAATAATTATTTAAGTCTTGATCCAACTTATAAAGATGCTTTTGGTATGCCACTTTTACGCTTAACTTATAATTTCACCGATCAAGATAGAGCTTTGCATAAATTTATCACAGATAAAACAGCTGAGGTAGCAAAAAGAATGCAAGGAGTAAAATCAATCAAAAAAGGTGCTTATCTTAAGGATTATAGCGTTGTGCCTTATCAATCTACTCATAACACAGGTGGAACAACCATGGGTGCAGATAGAGAAACTAGTGTGGTTAATACTTATTTACAACACTGGGATGCGGATAATCTTTTTGTTGTAGGAGCAGGAAATTTCCAACACAATAGTGGATATAATCCAACTGATACTGTAGGAGCTTTGGCTTATCGCTGTGCTGAAGGTATTTTAAAGTATCATAAAAGTGGAAAAAGCTTAGCTTGATAATAACTTGAGAGTTTTTGAAAACTCTCAAGATTATAAATTTTTAATTTTCTTCCGATATAGTATAATATCAAGGAAGGCAAAAATGATTAATGGTATAAATTCTTATTCGAGCTACAATTATACAAAAAGGCAAATGTAGTCTGCTCTTGGTGGTTGGAATCCAAGATTATTTTAATAAAATATCATAAAAAAAGGGTTTTCTATGGTAAATTTTGATACTCAATATACAAATATCAATTATCCAAATAATAACACAAGCAATAAAAAAGCTGTGCTTAAAAATGATGATGATGCTTATTATGAATCCATAATAAAAAAATTTGGAGATCTTGAAAAATTTAAAGAAGAAAATGGCTATAATGGATCTCCTGATGTAAAAGAAGTAGAAAACTCTTTATATAAAAGATATATGGAAGATAGACTAAGCAAGGATGAAATAAAAATACTTAATAAATTTGGCACAGACTATCTTACAGAAGGCGTAGATTTGTCCGCACTTCATAAACGAAAAGTTGATCTTTTAAAAACTCTTACAAGTATGAATGAATTTGAGAAAATATGGGGTGCTGAAAGGGCACAAAGAGAAAAACAATTCTTTAATGAACTTGGTAAGCCACTTACTCAAGAAGATATAGATAGGTTCTTAACTAATAAAAACAATCAAAAAGAAGACAAAGAAGCTTTCAAACCTATACAAGCAGAAAGTAAAAACAAAGAAACTTACAAAGATGATAATACAAGAAACGAGCTTGTAAAAAAACTATTAGAAGGTAAATTTAGCACTAGTAAAGAATTGGAAATTCTTTTTGGTGTGAAATTTAGTGATGATGATGCAGGAGAATTTAATAAAATTCTTTCTTTAAATTCTGCACCAAAAAGTATAGATATAAAAGCTTGAAAATGCAAAAATTTAAATTATAAAAAAGAAAAAATGTTAAATATCTTAACATACAAATTCAAGTCATCGTTTTTATAAGGAAATTTTTTATTTAAATTAAGAATTTTAAGATGCGATATTGAATTTAATGTCGTTATTTTGTGAGTTTTGTTGATAAGTTCTAGCAACAAAATTTTTAAAGTCTTTATCAAAATTTGAATTTTTATCGTTGTTTTTTGAATCTTTATCTGTTTTTTCTAAGCTATTTTCTGAATTTTTGTCATCTTTTTCTTTATTTTCTTCTTCTTTTTCTTTGGCTTCTTCGGCTTTAAGCTTCATTGCTTCAGCTCTTGCTTCAAATTCCATTTTTGCAGCATTTGCTGCAACTTTATAGTCTTGTGGGCTAGGATCAGCAGGAGCCATAGCTGCTGCTGCGATTTGTCTTGCATTGGCTATAGTTTCTTCTGGTGTGTTTCCTTTTTGCATGCTGATAGGAACTTCACCCGCTGTAGCATACATTTGATTATCAGGGCCTCTTGTATAAGTAAAACTTGCAGCACCTGCTAAGCCGCCACCCGCTGCTTGATGCGCAGCTTCATGAGCCTTTACATTTCTATCGATACTTTGGAGTTCGCGAACTTGAGCTACTTCTTTTTGGCTTAGCTCTACGCCATTAACCATTTGGGTTTGTTCGCCATTTTTTTCTTTATCATCTTTATTTTCACTAAGATTTTTTTCATCTTTTTGAGTGGAATCAGATTGATTTGTTTTATCAAAAGAAGGTTTGCTAGAGTAGTAATCATAAGAGTTATAACTTGAACTAATTTGCATTTATCCTCCTTTTTGTTTTTTAAATTTTTAGGAATTTTAACGCATTTTGACTTAAAAATTTGATAAATTTTGTAAAATAATCATAAATACAATTTCAAAGGAATGTAATGATTTATGAAAATGATTTGATTTATATAGAGAAAGAGGAGGCTCAAGTGCCTTGGCTTAAAATTTTTACTAAAGAAATTTATAAAGAATTTAGCGATTGTCCTTTAGAGTTGCAAAAGGAACTTTTTGAAAAAATTTTACTTTGTGAAAAGGCTATGATAGAATTTTACAAACCTGAAAAAATCAATATCGCCTCTTTTGCAAATTATGTGCCAAGGGTGCATTTTCATGTTATGGCAAGATTTAAAGAAGATGCGTTTTTTCCAGAGTGTATGTGGGGAAAACAGCAAAGAGAAACAATAAAGCTTGATTTGCCTAAATTTGAAGAATTTGTAAAATTTTTAAATAGTAAAATTTTTTGATTTTTATTAATGATTTGTTATGTTTTATCTAATAAAATTTTTATATTGAAAATTACTATAAAAAAGGAAAAAAATGAAAAAAGTTTTATTGAGTTCATTGGTTGCGGTGTCTTTGTTAAGCACAGGTTTGTTTGCTAAAGAATATACTTTAGATAAAGCACATACAGATGTAGGTTTTAAAATCAAACATTTACAAATTAGCAATGTAAAAGGAAATTTCAAAGATTATTCTGCGGTGATTGATTTTGATCCTGCGAGTGCTGAATTTAAAAAGCTTGATGTAACTATAAAAATCGCATCTGTAAATACAGAAAATCAAACAAGAGATAATCACTTACAACAAGATGATTTTTTCAAAGCAAAAAAATATCCTGATATGACTTTTACAATGAAAAAATATGAAAAAATCGATAATGAAAAAGGCAAAATGACAGGAACTTTAACTATAGCTGGAGTTTCTAAAGATATCGTTTTAGATGCTGAAATCGGCGGTGTAGCTAAAGGCAAAGATGGAAAAGAAAAAATAGGATTTTCTTTAAATGGAAAAATCAAACGCTCTGATTTTAAATTTGCAACAAGTACTTCAACTATTACTTTAAGTGATGATATTAATTTAAATATCGAAGTTGAAGCGAACGAAAAATAATTTTTTAGTCTAAGAGTCTTGCTCTTAGACTTTGTAAATTTTTATCCAAATTTTCTTCACTTTCTTGCCAAATCAATTTAAAATCCGGTTTAAAATTTTCATTTTCTAAATTAAATTCCGTGTTTTTCAAGGTGGATTCTAAAAAAGCAAGATGATTTAAAGCTTGATTTTTATCATTAAAAATTAAAATAAAATCATTTTCTACGATAAAAATTTTTGCTCTAAAGCGTTTTAAAATTTTTGCAATTTGTTTTAAAATGAGTTTGGTATAGCTTTCTTTGGTATCTTTTAGTTCATTAAAATGAAGCAAGGCAATGATATAGTTGTTTTTTCCTTTTGTAAAGCGTGTAAGGCTTTTTTCATTGGGTAGCTTTGTTAAGGTGTCAAAAAAAGCTAACCTATAAGCGTGATTTAAAAGATAAAAACAAAAAACCAAACTTGCAAATTCAAAATATCTTATTCCTGTTCCTTCTTGGAATAAAAACTGAAAATATGCAGCAAAAAATGCGATAAGAAGATAATATTCTTTAGTTTTAAAAGTTTTGATAAAAATGAGTATTAAGCCGACTAAAAAAAATAAAAATCCTAATTCACTCACAGGTTTAAAAAAATTTAATGTAATAAAATGGAATTCTAAACCAGCGCTATTGAAAGTAGTATTTCTAGGTAAAATGATGCTTAAAACGCCTATAAAAATAAGGGTTGTAATTGAGGCGATATTTTTTTTATTTAAAATTAAAACATGATGTTTTCCAAGGCAAAATAGAGTAAAAATCATAGGTAAAAACAAAGCCACAAATAAATTAGCTTGAAAAAAACTTGTATAAAAATAAGGCAGCTTAGCTCCTAGTAATACTAAAGTCAAAAAGAAAATTTTTGAATTTTTAAAGTAAAAGGATAGCACAAGAGCTGAAATTTCAAAAATAAAACTCAATGATATTAAAAAATCTAATAAAAACATTTCAAATCCTTGATTTTAATAAAAGTGATAATTGTATAGAAAAAAGCTTAAAAGCGGGTTTTATTTAAATTTAGCAATTTCATCTTGTATGGTTTGTTCTATATGAAGCAATTCTTCATGAGTTTTTTTGCTATTTTCTAAAAGTTCATCAAATTTAAAGCCAAGCATAACAATACGATATAAATTGGGTTTATATTTTCTCCAATTATATAAAGTGCTAACATCAATGTCTAGTTCATATGCCATATCACGCTTGCTCTTTTTTGTCATTTTTTACCTTAAAAATTTAGCCTTTAAAAAATTTTACATTAAAATTTCTTTATTAAAAACACTTGAAATATTCAATCTTTTATATAAAATATATTTAATATTTCAATATTAATTAAGTTATAGTATGGAATAATTCGAGATATTTTTTAATTTTCAAGGAGAAGTTATGGATTTTAATTCAGTTCTTTCTAATATTGGCGATAAGTTACCAAGAGATGGTTTAGCGGCAATTACGCTAAAAGAAAAATTTGAACGCTTAAGCGAAGAAAGAAAAAAAGATGTGTTAAATCAACTTCCTATGCTTAAACTAAAAAGCCCTGCTTTGGTGTTTTGGGTAGGAACTTTTTTATTTGGCCCTTTTGGAGTAGGGCGTTTTATGATAGGTGATATGGTTTTAGGTTTTGTGCGTTTAGCATTTGTGATTATTCCAATAATTTTTAATATTGTTGCAAGTAAATCTTTGCAGAACATAGCATATATATTAGTGATAGTCAATTGGACTATTTGGTGGATTGTAGATATGTTTTTAGTAGGTAAAAAACTTCGCAAACAAAATTATGAAAAAATTGCAAATATCATACAGTGATGATTATTTTATTTTAAAACCAATGAAAGAATGGAGATGAAAATGAGTGAAAAATATACACCTTTTGAAGTAGAGCCTACCTTACTTTATGAGAAAGATACCTATCAAATTGTTGCAGGAAAAGCATACACAAATAAAGATGAACAATTTTGCATAGGCTTAAAATCAAATGGTTTTCCAATAAATTCTTATCTTATATTTCCTCCACAGCTTAGCTCGGATTTACTAAAAAGTCTTTTGGGGCAAGATGGTGCTAAAAATGATGAAATCATAGAATTTATTAAAATAATAATGGAGAAATAATGAAAAATATTTTATTAAGTTTGATGTTTGTTTTTTTATTTACAGGATGTTTTAACAATAAGCCAAAATGCGATGATGAAGATGTTAAGCTTACACTAAAAAGTATTTTGGATAATGATGAATGGGTTTATGTTGAATACGGTTTAAATGAACAATCCTTAAGGGCGTTAAGGATAAATTCTAATGGTATGGATATAAGGGATTTAGAGGCTGCATTATCTACAGATACGCTTGGGGTTTTAAGGGCGCATTTTAAACCTTTGCTTGATTTGAAAGATTATGCCAATGAAGTGGTTTATACTTCTTTTGAAAGTTTTATAACCAAAGATAGCAAGGATAAAAAAACTAGTTTTTGTATGGGTCAGTTAAAATTTACTTATCCACAAATGCCTAATGAAATGCGAGAAAAATATTCAAGAGGTACTTTAAAAGGAGTTTTATTTGATGGAGGGGAATGCGAAACTCAAATTTCTTATAGTGCTAGATTTAGTGATGATAAAAAGCAAGTTTTTGTAGAACTTTTAGATTATTAATTTATTTTGACAATGAAATTTTATTTTCATTGTCTATATAAAATTTATACTTAATTAATTTCAAGTCTTTTTTTGATACAATTTCTTAAAAATTTTTATAAGTAAAAAATTTAAGGAAAATCATGGTTGAAGTAAAAAATCTTACTATGCGTTTTGCAAATCAGCTTTTATTTGAAAATGTTAATTTAAAACTTGTTCGAGGACAAAGATACGGACTTATCGGTGCTAATGGTGCGGGAAAATCGACTTTTTTGAAAATTCTTTCAGGAGAAATTGAGTCGAGTAGTGGTGAAATAGTATTTGATGAAGGTTTAAAAATCGCAGTTTTAGGACAGGATCAATTTGCTTTTGAAAACTACACCATCAAAGATGCAGTGATGTGTGCAAATAAGCGTTTATATGAGACCTTAAAAGAAAAAGAAAAGCTTTATATGAGCGAGGAATTTACAGATGAGATCAATGAGCGTTTAGGTGAGCTTGAGATAATAACGGCTGAAGAAGATCCAAATTATGATTGTGAAACGCGTTGTGAAAAAATTTTAAGTTCTTTAAAGATTAAAGATTTTGATGCTTTGATGAGCACCTTGCAAAGTGCGGATAAATTTAAAGTCTTACTAGCTCAAGTTTTGTTTTTGGGTGCGGATGTGCTTTTTTTAGATGAGCCTACAAATAACCTTGATTTAGAGGCGATTTTTTGGCTTGAAAATGAGCTTTTAAGACATGAAGGAACTTTGGTTGTTATCTCTCATGATAGACATTTTTTAAATAAAATTTGCACAAGGATTTTAGATGTGGATTTTAAACAAATTCGTGATTTTGCGGGAAATTACGATGATTGGTATATGGCTTCAACGCTTTTGGCAAAACAAGCTGAGCTTAAACGTGATAAAACCTTAAAAGAAAGAGAAGAATTAGAAAATTTCATTCGCCGTTTTAGCGCAAATGCTTCTAAGGCAAAACAAGCCACAAGCCGTGCTAAGGCACTTGAAAAACTAGAGCTTGAAGAGATTAAAATTTCAAGCCGTAGAGATCCTAGCATAGTTTTTAGAACCAATCGTGAAATAGGTAATGAAGTTTTAGAATTTAAAGGTATAGGCAAGGCTTATGATAAACAATTGTTTTCAAATTTGGAGCTAAAAATAGAAAAAAATGATAAAATCGCTTTGATCGGGGCAAATGGTGTGGGCAAAAGTACTTTGGCAAAAATCATCGCCAATGCTATAAATCCAGATAGTGGATCTATACATCTTGGGGCAACTATAGAGCTTGGATATTTTCCTCAAGATGCAAGTAATTTAATTTGTGAAAATTTGAAACTTTATGAATGGCTGATGAGTGAAAAATTTAAAGATCTAGATGAAATCCGCAAGTGTTTAGGTAGAATGCTTTTTAGTGGCAGCGATCAAGAAAAAATGGCAGCAAGTTTAAGTGGGGGTGAAAAACATCGTTTAATGCTTTCTCGTTTAATGCTAGAGCGTCCGAATTTCTTGCTTTTAGACGAACCTGATAACCATTTAGATCTTGAAAGTATTATTGCATTAGGTGAAGCTTTGTATAATTTCAAAGGTGTAGTGCTTTGTATCAGCCACGATAGGGAGTTAGTTTCTGCTTTTGCTAATAGAATTTGGCATTTAGAAAATGGTAAGCTTACAGATTTTCGTGGAACTTATCAAGAATTTTTAGGAGAAAATGATGGCTAAATTTAGAATTCAATACAGCGCAGGTTTTGGGCACTATACGCAAAATCACAAGGGTTTTGGGCCTACGATTTATATAGAAGAAGTCGTAGAGTTTGATAATGGCAAGGATTATTTTGATTATATAGATTTTTATAAAACTTATTCAAAGAGCGATGATACTTATTTTCATATCAGTTTTTTAGAAGATAGACCTCTAAGCGATAAAGAAATCACGATTCGCAATGAATACCGCAAAATGCGTGATGAAAACTGTAAAAAAGCCAAGGAAGAATTTATAGCCAATAATGAGCTTGATGTGGAGCATTTGCCTACTCATCATGATTGAAAAACATTAATTTTTACATAAAAAAAGGAATACTTTTTGCTTGTATAGTTTTTGCATATTTTGAAAGGAGAAAACTATGCAGGTAAATTATAGAACGATCAGCTCGTATGAATACGATGCTATTAGTGGTCAGTATAAACAGGTGGATAAACAGGTTGAAGATTATTCTTCATCTGGAAATTCTGATTTTATGGATATATTAAATAAGGCGGATGAGAAGTCAAGCGGAGATGCTTTAAATTCTAGCAATAGTTTTCAAAGCAATGCGCAAAACTCAAATTCAAATTTAAGTAATTATGCTCAAATGTCAAATGTTTACGCTTATCGTTTTAGACAAAATGAAGGCGAGTTGTCTATGAGAGCTCAAAGTGCTAGCGTTCACAATGATCTTGCGCAACAAGGTGCAAATGAACAAAGTAAGAATAATACTTTGTTAAATGATTTATTGAACGCAATTTAATCAAAAGCTCCATTTTGGAGCTTTTGTATTTACTTGCAAGAATTTATAATTTCTCTATTTCAAAAGGTGCAAAATTTTTACAAAAAATTTCAAATTCTTGCTCCTCTTTTTCATTTAATTTGATATGTAATATAGCTTTGCAATCCTTAAAATCTTTTGTGAAATTAAAAGAATAAGTTTTTAAAAAATGTTCAAAACGATTTAAATTTTTTAAATCAATAGCAATGGTTATATTTTTTTTCAATTCAAATGAAAGTAAAGAAGAATTATTGATCACGGCATTTGCCGCATCACTATAGGCTCTTACAAGTCCCCCTGTACCAAGTTTTATACCGCCAAAATATCTTACAGTGATTAAAGCCGCATTGATAAGATCATAGCCCCTTAGAACATTTAAAGTTGGCATTCCAGAAGTTCCTTTAGGCTCTCCATCATCACTTTTATCTTCTGCAATTTGATTAAAATCATTTAAAACACGATAAGCATAGACAAAATGAACGGCTTTTGGATGTTCTTTTTTTAGTGTTTCTATTAAAAATTTAAAATCTTTAAAAGGGCAAAGAAAAGATAAGAAAGTAGATTTTTTAATATCGATTTGTGTTTGAAAAATTTGATCAATAGTTTGCATTTTTGCCTTTTTTGTTTAAAATTATACTTATAAAAACTAAAATCAATTTGATGTTAATTTTTAAGATATTTGATATTTGTATGATTTGCATTGATATTTTAAGTTTAATTTTGTAAAATTTTCATTATGGAAAAAATCAAAAATTATAAACTTATCATCATTTTACTTAGTCTTGATTTGTTGGCTTTGCTTTATGGAATTTCAACACTGAGTATTAGTGCTGATGAAGCTGATATTTATTTTGGTGAGCAGGGTAAATCACTTATTTTTTCCCATAGTTTGCTTTATTATATATCTCATTTTGGAACTTTTATTTTTGGGCAAAATGATTTTGGTTTAAGGCTTCCTTTTTTATTTTTTCATTTTTTAAGTTGTTTGCTTTTGTATTTGCTAGCTTTAAAATATACTAAAACTAAAATTGATGCTTTTTTTTCTTTATTGTTATTTGTTTTATTGCCGGGTACTGTTGCAAGTGCTTTACTGGTTAATGCCGCATCTTTGGTGATTTTTTTAACCCTTGCTATATTATGTGCTTACGAATATGAAAAAAAATGGCTTTTTTATATATTATTGATTATAGTATTATTTGTTGATAAATCTTTTAATATTTTATTTTTAACTTTTTTCTTTTTTGGGATTTATAAAAGAAATGCTATTTTATTTACCTTATCTCTTGTTTTGTTTGGAGCGAGTATCAGTTTTTATGGTTTTGATACAGGTGGTCGTCCAAGAGGTTATTTTTTAGATACTTTAGGAATTTTTGCTGCATGTTTTTCTCCTTTGGTTTTTGCGTATTTTTTTTATACTATTTATCGTTTGACTTTTCAGAAATATAAAAATTTATTATGGTTTTTAATGAGCGTAACATTTGTATTTTGTTTGTTGCTTTCTTTAAGACAAAAACTTTTTTTAGATGATTTTTTGCCTTTTTGTGTTATTTGCACTCCTTTGCTTATAAAAACTTTAATGCAAAGTTATAGGGTGAGATTACCAGTTTTTCGATTAAGGTATAAAATCTTTATAGAATGTTCTATAATTTTTTTGATATTTTGTTACTTTTTAATCGTCGCTAATCAATTATTGTATTATTTTATAAACAATCCAAATCGTCATTTTGCCAATAATTATCATTTTACTAAAGAATTGGCGCTAGCATTAAAAAAACAAGATGTTTTAGAGCTTGCAACAGCCCCAAGTTTGCAAAAAAGATTGCGATTTTATGGAATAAAAAATAGCAATAAGTTTTATTTAAAAGCTTTAAAACAAGCCGATAAGTATGATATGGACAAAAAAATTGTTAAAGTAAAACTTGGAAAATATGAAAAAGTATATCAGATTTTAAACTATGATTAAAGCTTTCAGTTTGTTAGAATTTGTGTTTATAATTCTTATTTTAGGTATAGTTTTTAATTTAGGCAGTCTTTACTTAAAAAAAGACAATTTACTAGAAGGCGCAATACAAATTCTTAATGATATCCAATATACCCAAAGTTTAGCCATGATGCAAGAAGGTATAAGAGTTGATGAGTTGGCTATCGCAAAAAGAGAGTGGTTTAAAAGTAGGTGGCAGATTTATTTTATAAAATCAGCTGCCACAGGTTATGATCAAACATATACTATTTTCTTGGATAAAAATGGCGATGGAAATGCTAATTTAGGTAAAACTGAAATCAATATAGATAGAGAAATTGCTGTTGATGTAATCAATCATAACAAATTAATGAATTCAGGTCAAAGTGGAGTTATTAGTAAAGATGATGAAAAAACTACACAAAGATTTAATCTTACAAAAAGATTCGGAATAGAAAAGGTTGAATTCAAAGGATCTTGTTCAGGATTTACTAGATTAGTATTTGATGAAATGGGCAGAGTGTATTCTCCGTTAAAAAATGCCAATTATGCATATGAAAAAACTTTAGCAAAGAATAATTCAGATTGCATTATACGTTTGTTATCAAAAAAGCATGCTCTTTGTATCGTTATAGATACGCTTAGCGGTTATGCTTATATTCCAGATTTTAAAACACTTAAAAGTCAATTTGTTAGTATAAAAAATAAAAATTACGAGTGCTCTAAAATATAGCCCCCATTATACTTAATATAAATACTTACACAAATATTTATACTATTTAATCCTTTGTTTAATCCCCTTT
>CBJMI02800__coassemble_564_pt1 | contig 28140 bp, 27 predicted proteins | sample CBJMI02800__metabat2_low_PE_005 | metagenome-assembled genome bin CBJMI02800 | reverse complement strand
GTTTTTAGTGCATTGTGTAGATTTTACTGGATTTGGTGGGCAAGTGAGTTTAATGAGTATTTTTTCAATAATCAATTAATGATCATTTCAAACGATGGCTATGCCTTTGCTGAGGGCGCAAGAGATATGATAGCAGGTTTTCATCAGCCTAATGATTTGAGTTATTATGGATCTTCTTTATCTACGCTTACTTATTGGCTTTATAAAATCACACCTTTTTCTTTTGAAAGTATCATTTTATATATGAGTACTTTTTTATCTTCTTTGGTGGTGATTCCTATTATTTTACTAGCTAATGAATACAAACGTCCTTTAATGGGCTTTGTAGCTGCTCTTTTAGCAAGTATAGCAAACAGTTATTATAATCGCACTATGAGCGGGTATTATGATACGGATATGCTGGTAATTGTTTTACCTATGTTTATTTTATTTTTTATGGTAAGAATGATTTTAAAAAAAGACTTTTTTTCATTGATTGCCTTGCCGTTATTTATAGGAATTTATCTTTGGTGGTATCCTTCAAGTTATACTTTAAATGTAGCTTTAATTGGACTTTTTTTAATTTATACACTTATTTTTCATAGAAAAGAAAAGATTTTTTATATAGCTGTGATTTTGTCTTCTCTTACTCTTTCAAATATAGCATGGTTTTATCAAAGTGCCATTATAGTAATACTTTTTGCTTTATTCGCTTTAGAGCAAAAACGCTTAAATTTTATGATTATAGGAATTTTAGGTAGTGTAACTTTGATATTTTTGATTTTAAGTGGTGGGGTTGATCCTATACTTTATCAGCTTAAATTTTATATTTTTAGAAGTGATGAAAGTGCGAATTTAACACAGGGTTTTATGTATTTTAATGTTAATCAAACCATACAAGAAGTTGAAAATGTAGATCTTAGCGAATTTATGCGAAGAATTAGTGGTAGTGAAATTGTTTTTTTGTTTTCTTTGTTTGGTTTTGTATGGCTTTTGAGAAAACATAAAAGTATGATTATAGCTTTACCTATATTGGTGCTTGGGTTTTTAGCCTTAAAAGGGGGGCTTAGATTTACCATTTATTCTGTACCTGTAATGGCTTTAGGATTTGGTTTTTTATTGAGCGAGTTTAAGGCTATATTGGTTAAAAAATATAGCCAATTAACTTCAAATATTTGTATTGTTTTTACAACTGTTTTGACTTTAACTCCAGTATTTATCCATATCTACAACTACAAAGCACCAACAGTTTTTTCTCAAAATGAAGCATCATTATTAAATCAATTAAAAAATATAGCCAATAGAGAAGACTATGTGGTAACTTGGTGGGATTATGGTTATCCTGTGCGTTATTATAGCGATGTGAAAACTTTAGTAGATGGTGGAAAGCATTTAGGCAAGGATAATTTTTTCCCTTCTTTTGCTTTAAGCAAAGATGAACAAGCTGCGGCTAATATGGCAAGACTTAGTGTAGAATATACAGAAAAAAGCTTTTATGCTCCGCAAAATGATATTTTAAAAACAGACATTTTACAAGCTATGATGAAAGATTATAATCAAAGCAATGTGGATTTGTTTCTAGCTTCATTATCAAAACCTGATTTTAAAATCGATACACCAAAAACTCGTGATATTTATCTTTATATGCCTGCTAGAATGTCTTTGATTTTTTCTACGGTGGCTAGTTTTTCTTTTATTAATTTAGATACAGGAGTTTTGGACAAACCTTTTACTTTTAGTACAGCTTATCCACTTGATGTTAAAAATGGAGAAATTTATCTTAGCAACGGAGTGGTTTTAAGCGATGATTTTAGAAGTTTTAAAATAGGTGATAATGTGGTTTCTGTAAATAGTATCGTAGAGATTAATTCTATTAAACAAGGTGAATACAAAATCACTCCAATTGATGATAAGGCTCAGTTTTATATTTTTTATTTAAAAGATAGTGCTATTCCTTATGCACAATTTATTTTAATGGATAAAACCATGTTTAATAGTGCTTATGTGCAAATGTTTTTTTTAGGAAATTATGATAAGAATTTATTTGACTTGGTGATTAATTCTAGAGATGCTAAGGTTTTTAAACTTAAAATTTAAGGGTTGAAAATGAGAATAGGATTTTTATCACATGCAGGAGCAAGTATTTATCATTTTAGAATGCCTATTATAAAAGCGTTAAAAGATAGAAAAGATGAAGTTTTTGTTATAGTGCCGCAAGATGAATACACGCAAAAACTTAGAGATCTTGGCTTGAAAGTAATTGTTTATGAGCTTTCAAGAGCTAGTTTAAATCCTTTTGTGGTTTTAAAGAATTTTTTTTATCTTGCTAAGGTTTTGAAAAATTTAAATCTTGATCTTATTCAAAGTGGGGCACACAAAAGCAATACCTTTGGAATTTTAGCAGCAAAATGGGCAAAAATTCCTTATCGTTTTGCTTTGGTAGAAGGCTTGGGATCTTTTTATATAGATCAAGGTTTTAAGGCAAATTTAGTGCGTTTTGTTATTAATAATCTTTATAAATTAAGTTTTAAATTTGCACACCAATTTATTTTTGTCAATGAAAGTAATGCCGAGTTTATGCGGAATTTAGGACTTAAGGAAAATAAAATTTGTGTGATAAAATCCGTAGGGATCAATTTAAAAAAATTTTTTCCTATTTATGTAGAATCGGAAAAAAAAGAGCTTTTTTGGAAAAATTTAAACATAGATAAAAAACCCATTGTGCTTATGATAGCAAGAGCTTTATGGCATAAAGGTGTAAAAGAATTTTATGAAAGTGCTGCTATGCTAAAAGACAAAGCAAATTTTGTTTTAGTTGGTGGAAGAGATGAAAATCCTTCTTGTGCAAGTTTGGAGTTTTTAAACTCGGGTGTGGTGCATTATTTGGGTGCTAGAAGTGATATAGTCGAGCTTTTACAAAATTGTGATATTTTTGTTTTGCCAAGCTATAAAGAAGGCTTTCCTGTAAGTGTTTTGGAGGCAAAAGCTTGTGGTAAGGCTATAGTGGTAAGTGACTGCGAAGGTTGTGTAGAGGCTATTTCTAATGCTTATGATGGACTTTGGGCAAAAACAAAAAATGCTAAGGATTTAAGCGAAAAAATTTCACTTTTATTAGAAGATGAAAAATTAAGATTAAATTTAGCTAAAAATGCCGCCCAAGATGCTTTACAATACGATGAAAATAATATCGCACAGCGTTATTTAAAACTTTATGATAGGGTAATTAAGAATGTATGAAAAAGTTTTTAAAAGAATTTTTGATTTTATTTTAGCTTTAGTGCTTTTAGTGCTTTTTTCTCCGGTGATTTTAATCACTGCTTTACTTTTAAAAATCACTCAAGGAAGTGTGATTTTTACCCAAAATCGCCCCGGGTTAGATGAAAAAATTTTTAAAATTTATAAATTTAAAACCATGAGCGATGAAAGAGATGAAAAGGGTGAGTTATTAAGCGATGAGCTTCGCTTAAAAGCTTTTGGAAAAATTGTTAGAAGCTTAAGCTTGGATGAGCTTTTACAACTTTTTAATATCTTAAAAGGGGATATGAGTTTTGTGGGACCTAGACCTCTTTTAGTAGAGTATTTATCCCTTTATAATGAAGAGCAAAAATTGCGTCATAAAGTGCGTCCAGGTATAACAGGGTGGGCGCAGGCAAATGGTAGAAATGCTATTTCTTGGCAGAAAAAATTCGAACTTGATGTGTATTATGTGAAAAATATTTCTTTTTTGCTTGATTTAAAAATCATGTTTTTAACAGCTTTAAAGGTTTTAAAACGAAGTGGGGTAAGCAAAGAAGGCCATGTTACAACAGAGAAATTTAATGGCAAGAACTGAAAAAATTTATATTTATGGTGCTAGTGGTCATGGGCTTGTTTGTGAAGATGTGGCTAAAAATATGGGTTATAAAGAATGTATTTTTTTAGATGATTTTAAAGGAATGAAATTTGAAAGTACCTTACCTAAATATGATTTTTTTATAGCCATAGGAAACAATGAAATTCGAAAAAAGATTTATCAAAAAATTTCAGAAAATGGCTTTAAAATTGTCAATCTTATCCATAAAAGTGCACTTATAAGTCCTAGCGCAATCGTGGAAGAAAGTGCAGGAATTTTAATCATGCCTTATGTAGTGATTAACGCTAAAGCTAAAATAGAAAAAGGTGTGATTTTAAATACTTCAAGCGTAATTGAGCATGAATGTGTGATAGGGGAATTTTCTCATGTGAGTGTGGGAGCTAAATGTGCGGGTAACGTAAAAATTGGTAAAAATTGTTTTTTAGGGATTAATTCTTGTGTTTTGCCTAATTTAAGTTTGGCAGATGATAGTATTTTAGGTGGTGGAGCAACTTTAGTTAAAAATCAAGATGAAAAAGGTGTTTTTGTGGGAGTACCTGCAAAAAGAAAAATATGAAATGATTATAAAAAGATTTTTGTTTGATTCTTTGTAAATTTTTTTAGGTAAAATAGAGTCAATTTATAAAAATTTTGTTTTACACAAAGGATAAATCATGAGATTTTTTCTTTCTCCTCCGCATATGGGTGGTAATGAATTAAAATACATAGAAGAAGTTTTCAAAAGCAATTATATAGCACCTTTGGGTGAATTTGTAAATCGCTTTGAACAAAGTGTCAAGGCTTACAGTAAAAGTGAAAATGCCTTAGCTTTAAATTCAGCCACAGCGGCTTTGCATTTAGCTTTAAGGGTGGCAGGGGTAAAACAAGATGATATTGTTTTGGCTTCTTCTTTTACTTTTATCGCTTCAGTAGCACCTATTTGTTATCTTAAAGCAAAACCTGTATTTATAGATTGTGATGAAACTTATAATATCGATGTAGATTTATTAAAGCTTGCTATTAAAGAATGTGAAAAAAAACCAAAAGCATTGATTTTAACTCATCTTTATGGCAATGCGGCTAAAATGGATGAAATTGTTGAAATTTGCAAAGAAAATGAAATTGTTTTAATCGAAGATGCTGCTGAAGCTTTAGGAAGTTTTTATAAGAATAAAGCTTTAGGAACTTTTGGAGAATTTGGAGCTTATTCTTATAATGGCAATAAAATTATCACCACTTCAGGTGGAGGTATGCTTATAGGAAAAAATAAAGAAAAGATTGAAAAAGCAAGATTTTATAGCACTCAAGCTAGGGAAAATTGTTTGCATTATGAACATTTAGATTATGGTTATAATTACCGTTTAAGCAATGTTTTAGGAGCTATTGGCGTAGCACAAATGGAGGTTTTAGAACAAAGAGTGCTTAAAAAAAGAGAAATTTATGAGTGGTATAAAGAATTTTTAGGAGAGTGTTTTAGCTTTTTAGATGAATTAGAAAATTCAAGAAGCAATCGCTGGTTAAGTACAGCTTTGATTGATTTTGATAAAAATGAACTTAATTCTTGTCAAAAAGATATAAATATCAGTCAAAAAAATATTACTTTGCATCCAAAAATTTCAAAACTCATAGAAGATTTGAAAAATGAACAAATAGAAACAAGACCATTATGGAAAGCTATGCACGCTCAAGAAGTATTTAAAGGAGCTAAGGCTTATCTTAATGGCAATAGTGAGTTATTTTTCCAAAAAGGAATTTGTTTGCCAAGTGGCACGGCGATGAGTAAAGATGATGTTTATGAAATTTCAAAACTGATCTTAAAGAGCATAAAGGCTTAAAATGATTTTTTATAAAAGCAAAAGATTAGCATTTTTTTTAACTTCAGATATTGTTTTAATTTTACTTAGCGTTTATCTGGCTTTTTCTTTGAGATTTAGTGGAGATATTCCGAGTATTTTTTATCATGGTATGATGGTTTCTGCTATTATTTTGCTTGTTTTAAAACTTTCATTTTTGTTTGTTTTTAGAATTTATAAAGTAGCTTGGAGATTTTTTTCTCTCAATGAAGCAAGAAAGATTTTTATCGCTTTGCTTTTAGCTGAGTTTTGTTTTTTTCTTATTTTTTATTTTTTTAGTGATTTTTTTAATCCTTTTCCAAGAAGTGCTATTGTGATAGATTTTGTTCTTTCTTATATGTTTATAGGTACTTTAAGAATTAGCAAAAGAATGCTTGTGGATTTTAAACCTTCTAGAATGAAAGAAGAAGAAACTCCTTGTATTGTACTAGGGGCAACTTCTAAGGCTTTGCATTTGTTAAAAGGTGCAAAAGAAGGTTCTTTAGGGCTTTTTCCTGTAGGCGTAGTTGATGCGAGAAAAGAGCTTATAGGGACTTATTGTGATAAATTTATTGTAGAAGAAAAAGAAAAAATAAAATCTTATGTAGAACAAGGGGTAAAAACTGCCATTATTGCTTTAAGACTTGAACAAGAAGAGCTTAAAAAACTTTTTGAAGAACTTGTAGCTTATGGTATTTGCGATGTAAAAATATTTTCTTTTACAAGAAACGAAGCAAGAGATATCAGTATAGAAGACTTGCTTGCTAGAAAACCAAAAGATTTAGATGATAGTGCTGTGGCGGCTTTTTTAAAAGACAAGGTAGTTTTGGTAAGTGGAGCAGGTGGAACTATAGGCAGTGAACTTTGTAAGCAATGTATTAAATTTGGTGCTAAGCATCTTATTATGGTTGATCATAGTGAGTATAATCTTTATAAGATCAATGATGATTTAAATTTATATAAAGAAAAAATTACTCCTATTTTACTGAGTATTTTAGATAAGCAACGTTTAGATGAGGTATTAAAAACTTATAAACCCGAGCTTATTTTACATGCAGCCGCTTATAAACATGTGCCTCTTTGCGAACAAAATCCACATTCAGCAGTAATCAATAATATTTTAGGAACCAAAATTTTATGCGACAGTGCTAAAGAAAATAAAGTAGCTAAATTTGTGATGATAAGTACAGATAAAGCAGTGCGACCAACAAATATTATGGGCTGTACTAAAAGAGTTTGCGAGCTTTATACTTTAAGTATGAGTGATGAAAATTTTGAAGTTGCTTGTGTGCGTTTTGGTAATGTTTTAGGTTCTAGTGGTAGTGTGATACCGAAATTTAAAGCACAAATTGCCAATAATGAGCCTTTAACTTTAACGCACCCTGATATAGTGCGTTATTTTATGCTTGTGGCTGAGGCAGTGCAACTTGTTTTACAGGCTGGAGCTATCGCAAAAGGAGGAGAGCTTTTTGTTTTGGATATGGGTAGGCCTGTGAAAATCATAGATTTAGCTAAAAAAATGCTTTTACTTTCTAATCGCAATGATTTAGAAATTAAAATCACAGGTTTAAGAAAAGGTGAGAAGCTTTATGAAGAGCTTTTGATTGATGAAAATGATGCTAAAACGCAATATGAGAGTATTTTTGTAGCAAAGAATGAGAAGGTTGATCTTGATTGGCTTAATAAAGAGATAGAAAATTTACAAATATGTGAAGATATTTCAGAGGCTTTATTAAAGATTGTACCTGAATTTAAACACAATAAAGAAGGCGTATAATGTATATAAAAGATATACAAAGATTTGAAGATAATCGCTATCGTGCTAGGGCTTATATGAGTTATATTTTAACAAGAAATCTGCCCAATAAACTTCCTGACATTCACCTTGAAACGATTAAAACAGCTTTGGATAAAATAGCTCATGAAGTTGTTGTTTTTGATGCTTTGTATATTTTAGATATTTCAGGCATGCAAATAGAAAATGCGATTTCCTTAAATAAGGCTCATGAAATAGGACAGGGTGAGGATAGAAGTACTCGTTCTTATTTTTATAGAGCTGTAAAATTAAGACGATGTGTTTTGAGCGATCCTTATCCTTCGGTTTTAAATAATGAGCTTTGCGTGACAGCTTCTATGCCAATTTACGATGATAAAAATAACTTGCTTTTTGTTGTTTGTATTGATATAAAACTTGAAGATATTTTAAAGATTATTCAAGCAGGAAAATTTGAATTTGTTTTTACTCAATTTAGTCGTTCGGTATATTTTTGCTTCGCACTGGTTTTATTTGTGATTACTTGTTTTTTATTTCAAAAAGGTTTTTTTAGTCTTTTTGATAATCAAGCTATAGGTATAGAACATATGTTTGAAAGTACCATCGCTATAACTTTGGCTTTAGCTATTTTTGATTTGGCAAAAACTTTGATCGAACAAGAAGTATTAGGAAGGACAAAAAAAGAAGAAGGTGGAATTCAAAAAACTATGGTGAGATTTTTGGGTTCTATTATCATTGCTTTAGCTATAGAAGCTTTGATGTTGGTATTTAAACTTGCTATTGGTGATCTTTCTCAGATGATTTATGCGATTTATCTTATCGGTGGAGTGAGCTTGCTTCTTTTAGGTTTAAGTGTATATTTATTTACGGTTAAGTATAAAAATAATAATATTTGAGTAAAAATTTAAGTAAAAGATGATATAATGCTGTTTTTTAAAATTTTTTAGCTTGATTAATAAGGCTAAAAAGGGTAAAATAAAACTATAAAAACTTTGAAAGGACGAAATTGTGAAATTGTTAGTTGTTGATGACAGTTCTACTATGAGAAGGATTATTAAAAATACCCTAACAAGACTTGGACACGATGATGTTTTAGAAGCTGAGCATGGCGTTGAAGCTTGGGATTTATTAACTAAAAATGAAGATGTAAAAGTTTTAATTACAGATTGGAATATGCCAGAAATGAATGGCTTGGAGTTGGTAAAAAAAGTAAGAGCAGAGAAAAAATATGAAGATATGCCTATCATCATGGTTACAACTGAGGGCGGAAAAGCTGAAGTGATTACTGCTTTAAAAGCTGGCGTAAATAACTATATTGTAAAACCTTTTACTCCACAAGTTTTAAAGGAAAAACTTGAAGATGTTTTAGGAACAGGAAGTGGAGAAGGTGCAGCTGAGTAAAGGCTGATTTTTAAAATTCTAAATGCAAAAAAAATATTATGAATTGTTCTTTATCGTAGAAGAGCGGTATAAAAATTTATTTCTTGATTTTGCTTTTGATTTAGGTATAGAAGCCATAGAAGAGAAAGATAATGGTGTTTACATTAGATCCCATGAGAGTTTAGAAGAGTTTTCATGGGCACTTGAAATATTTGCTCAAAAACTTACAACTACTTTCAATTTAAACCATAAAATTATTTCTAATTTAAGTCTTGTAGAGAAAGAAAACAAGGACTGGATACAAGAATATAAAAAAGGCATAAAACCTATCTTAGTGGATAATGTTTACATCCATACAACTTGGCAAGAAGAAAAGAAGAATTGTATAAATATAAAGATTAATCCAGCCTTAGCCTTTGGCTCAGGACATCACGAAAGCACATATTCTTGTGTAAAATTTTTACAAAAATTTTCTAAAAGTAAATTAAGAGCTTTAGATCTTGGTTGTGGTAGTGGAATTTTGGGTATTATTATGGCAAAGTTTGGTTGTAATGTTGAAATTTGTGATACTGATGAGTTGGCTATTGATAGTTCTTTAGAAAATGCAAGATTAAATGGTGTCGATTTTCACAAGGCTTGGTGTGGATCTATAGATAAAGCAAATGGTTTATATAATCTAATTGTTGCAAATATCATTGCAGATGTGATTTTAATTTTAGAAAAAGATATTAAAAACCATTTAGAAGATAATGCTATACTTATTTTATCAGGAATTTTAGATAAATATTCAACAAGAATTAAAGAAAAATTTCAAGATTTGGAACTCATTGATGAAATGCAAATCAATGAGTGGTGTAGTTTTGTATATAAAAATAATAAAAAAGGATAAGTAATGAATAATAATACCCAAAATAATAAGGGTAATCCGCAGGGTAATAATTTTTTTAACAAAAATCCCATTTTTATTTTTGCGATTTTTGCAATTGTAATGATAATTATTTTTAAGGGATTTTTTGATGGCAATGGTTCTTTTGGCGGGGCATTGAATGGCAATGAAGTAAATAAAAATGTCCCTTATTCTGAGTTAAAAAAGCTTATTGAAAGTGGACAAATCAATCAAGTTAGTATAGGACAAACAACAATCAAAGCGATTTCAAGCTCTCACAATACTGTTTATACAGCAAAAAAAGTTAATGATCCTGAGCTTGTGAGTTTACTAGATAGTAAAAATATCGCTTATGGTGCGTATTCTGAAACAAATTGGTTTACGGATATACTTTTTTCATGGGTTTTGCCAGTATTTATTTTCTTTGGTATTTGGATGTTTTTGGCAAGTCGTATGCAAAAAAATATGGGAAGTTCTATATTGGGTATAGGAAGTTCTAAGAAGCTTGTAAATTCAGAAAAACCTAAAGTAAAATTTAGCGATGTAGCTGGTGTTGAAGAAGCTAAAGAAGAAGTAAAAGAAATTGTAGATTTTTTAAAGTATCCTGAAAGATATATTAAATTGGGAGCTAAAATTCCAAAAGGGCTTTTACTTGTTGGGCCTCCAGGTACAGGAAAAACTTTGCTTGCAAAAGCAGTTGCAGGTGAAGCTGATGTGCCGTTTTTTAGTGTTTCAGGTTCGTCTTTTATAGAAATGTTTGTGGGTGTAGGTGCTTCTCGTGTGAGAGATTTATTTGAAAATGCAAAAAAAGAAGCTCCTGCTATTGTTTTTATAGATGAAATAGATGCTATTGGTAAAAGTCGTGCAGCAAGTGGCATGATGGGTGGAAACGATGAAAGAGAACAAACTTTAAATCAGCTTTTGGCTGAAATGGATGGCTTTGGGACAGAAAGTTCCCCAGTCATTGTTTTAGCAGCAACAAATCGCCCAGAAGTTTTAGATGCAGCGCTTTTAAGACCAGGAAGGTTTGATAGACAAGTTTTAGTCGATAAACCTGATTTTAAAGGTAGGTGTGATATTTTAAAAGTGCACATGAAAGATGTCAAAATCTCCCCAAAAGTTAAAGTAGAAGATATAGCACGCTTAACCGCAGGGCTTGCAGGAGCTGATCTTGCAAATATTATTAATGAAGCAGCGCTTTTAGCGGGTAGGGATTCTAAAAAATATGTAGAACAAAATGATTTAGTTGAAGCTGTTGAAAGAGCTATAGCAGGGCTTGAGAAGAAATCACGTCGTATTAATGAAAAAGAAAAGAAAATTGTTACTTATCATGAATGCGGTCATGCTTTGATTGCTGAAACTACCAAAGGCGCAAAACGTGTAAGTAAGGTTTCTGTGATTCCGCGTGGTCTTGCGGCTTTAGGTTATACTTTAAATACTCCTGAGGAAAATAAATTTTTAATGCAAAAACATGAACTTATCGCTGAAGTAGATGTACTTTTGGGTGGTCGTGCAGCTGAAGAAGTGTTTATAGGTGAAATTTCAACGGGTGCAAGTAATGATTTAGAAAGAGCAACCGATATCATAAAAGCTATGATTTCTATGTATGGTATGAGTGAAATTGCAGGACTTATGGTACTTGAAAAACAAAGAAATACTTTCTTAAGTGGTGGACAAACTATCAAAGATTATTCTGAAAAGATGGCAGAATCTTTAGATGATTATGTAAAGAAAACCTTGGATGAACGCTATAAAGATGTTAAAGATACTTTAAATACTTATAAGGGAGCGATTGAGACTATGGTTGCAGCCCTTTATGAAGAAGAAACTATTGAAGGTAATAAAGTGCGCGAGATTATTAAAGAGTTTGAGGATCAAAATAGTCTACCAACTCGTTTACAAGAACTCGAAGAAGTTAAAACTGAAGTTAAAGTAGAAGAATGAAAGATTTTATTGCAAAAGATGGATATTTAAGTCTTATTATTTTAAGCTTAATTTTTATTTTTGTGTGGATTTTTTATTCTTTTTCCATCTTGCTATTAGCATTAATTGTAATTTGTATTTTTCTTTTTAGAGCGCCCAAAAGAGAACTTGTTTGTAGTGATGAAAAAGCTATTTTTGCACCTATGGATGGTAGGGTTACTAAAATAGAAAATATTCATCATAAAGATTTGGGTGAATGTGTTGAAATTACTATTAAAAATGCTCTTTATGATGCTGGGAATTTTAATACACCTTTTGCAATGTCTATAATAGATATTCGTTTACGACATGGGCTTTTTTTGTGCAGTGAATTAAAATCTGCAAAAATGATGAATGAAAGAGCTTTTATTTTGGCAAAAGTTAAAGAGAATAAAACGATAGCCTTGCGAATCTATGCAGGTTCTTTTGATAGAAAATTAAAGCTTGATAATATTTCTCATGATTTAAAAGCAGGAGATAGAATGGGTTTTTTAATTAATGGCTCTATAAGTTTACTTTTACCAAAAGATACTAGAATTCATATAGGCTTAAATGATGAAATTAAAGCAGGTTCATTGCTAGGCTATTTTGCGTAAGGAAAAATAATGAATAACAGACCGCAACTAATTTATATTTTACCCAATCTTTTTACAGCTGCTTCAGCTTTTTTAGGGGTTATTTCTATTATAGCTTCAATACATGGAAATTATTATACAGCTTTGATTTATATTATTTTATCTTTGATTTGCGATGGGCTTGATGGCCGTGTTGCAAGACTTACAAATTCTACTTCAAAATTTGGAGTAGAATTTGATTCTTTGGCTGATCTAGTAGCTTTTGGAGTTGCTCCAGCGGTTCTTTTTTATATGGCTATAGGTTATGATTTTGGAAAACTTGGATCTTTGATTACAGCTTTTTTTGTGGTTTTTGGAGCTATTCGTTTGGCGAGATTTAATGTTACCACAGGCACTTATGAACCCTCCGTTTTTATAGGTCTTCCTATACCTACGGCAGCAGTTGTAAGTGCTATATGGACTTATGCATTTATCAGTTATGATTTTTTAAAGCCTTATGGCGTAGTTTTTTTGGTGCTTCAAGCAATTTTAGGGCTTTTAATGGTAAGCAATATACGTTATCCTAGCTTTAAAAAGCTTGATTTTAATCGTTCTAGTGTTTTAAAAGTTTTGATTATTTTAATTATAATATTTTCATTTTTATATCTTTACCCTCTTGAAAGTTTAGTAATTTTAGCAAGCTTGTATGTGCTTTATGGAATTATTCGGGTTTTATATACCATTATCGTTTCAAAATTTAAGATAAGAAATCAAGAGTAAAATTTTTCAATGACTTCGCATTCTTCTTGAGTGAAGCCAGCTTTGATTCTTGCTTGAATGTTAAGTTTTTTTCCCGCAAGAGAGAATTGTTTAAACGTTTTGCAAAGCTCAATAAAATCATACCTGTTTTGATTTGCAAATTTCCACCAAGTATCTCCTTTTTTAACGTGTTTTATTTCATCATTAAGTATAATTTCAAGATATTCCATTAGAAGATTTTTAATGGAATGATTGGAACTTTGAAGTTTTTGAACAACAAAGGGGTTGGCATCAAGCCCTTTAGCTTCTAAACCTCTATGAACTACTCCCATTCTAAAGCTTAAAGAGTCTTTTGTAGCTTCTAGAGCAGATTCTAAATTATCATGCACTGGAAAATTTCCATATTTGTAACCAAGTTCTTTAAGTACTGAATTTAAAAGTTTGAAATGTTTAATTTCCTCATCTGCTACCTCCAGCCAATCGTAATAAAATTGCAAAGGTAGATTTTTAAAGCGATAACTCGCATCTAGAGCCAGGTTAATTGCATTAAATTCTATATGAGCGACTGAATGAATTATTTTAGCAAGCGCATGAGTTGAATTGACAAATTTAGGCCTTCTTATACGCGTAGGATGAAGCAAGGTAATTTGTTGTGATGTATTTTTTTTGAAAATGCTTTGATGCTCGTGATTAAAAATCAATTTGTGGCTTTTAAAGTCTTCATAAAAATTTTGAAAAGAGTGAAATTTTATAGTTATATTTTTTTCATATAAAATATCTTGAAGTTCTTGAAAAAATTCTTTTTGCATTTAAAACTTTCTTGAAAATTATAAAAATTTATCATTTAAAATTGAAATTTTAATTATATAATATAAAAATTATTTTACAAGGGTAGATCATGAAAGAATTAAATGAAGAAGAAAAAAAAGTAATTTTAAATAAAGGAACAGAAGCTCCTTTTAGTGGGAAATATAATGATTTTTATGAAAAAGGAATCTATCAATGCAAGCAATGTGGAGCTTCGCTTTATAAATCCGAAGATAAATTTAAATCAGGTTGTGGATGGCCTAGCTTTGATGATGAAATAAAAGGGGCTGTTAAAAGAATTCCTGATAAAGATGGGATTAGAACCGAGATTGTATGTGCAAATTGCAATGGACATTTAGGTCATGTTTTTGAAGGAGAAGGATTTTCTGCTAAAAATGTAAGACATTGTGTAAATTCTATTTCTTTGGAATTTGTAAAAGCTAAGGATTGATAGTGTTTTCTAGTATGGGTTCTGAGCTTTATTTGATGTTTTTTGCTGCAATTACTTTACTTGCTATATTAAATCCTTTTGGTAATTTAACTCAATTTTTGGCTATGAGTGATGGATTGCCTTTAATGCTTCGAAAAAAACTTTTTAGAACTATTCTCTATACAGCTTTTACTATAGTTTTGGTGTTTTTATTATCAGGACCTTTATTTATGAACTATATTTTTAGAGTTTCATTGGATGATTTAAGGGTTTCTGGTGGTTTGGTTCTTATTATAATGGCTATTAAAAATTTACTTTTTTCAACAAAAATTGCAACTAAGGATTTTAGTTCTTATCAAGATATGGATGATAAGGAAATTTTAAGACAGAGTTTAATACCTATGGCATTTCCTATGCTTGTTGGGCCTGGAACTTTAGCTAGCGTTATTGTTATAGCCGAAGATGGTGGGCTTGATGTTGCTCTTGGCGGAGTAATGATAGCTTTTATTTTTATGTTTATACTTTTTCATTTTGCAGCTACTATAGAAAAAATAGTTGGAAAATTGATTTTACATGTTTTTTCTCGTATAGCACAAGTATTTATTGTTGCTATGGGGTTTAAGATGATTATTGTAGGTTTAAAGGATATATTTAACTTATAAATTAATATAATTTTAAGTAAATAATACTATATAAATATGATATAATTTTAAAATAATTTATTATTAAAAAGGTGAGTTTTATGTTTGGTGCTAAGAAAAATAATACTAAAATAATTGAACAACTTGAAAAAAAATGTAATGGTTTAGGAGATATTTTAAGATCTATTGGGAATACCATGGCGGTAATTGAATTTACTACCGATGGCGTTATTTTAGAGGCAAATCAAAATTTTTAACAACTATGAAATACTCCCTTTCAGAGATCAAGGGTAAGCATCATAGTATGTTTTGTTTGCCTGAAGTTGTTAATTCTTCAGCATATAGTGATTTTTGGAAAGATTTAAGAGATGGAAAAGCTAGAAGTGGTCTTTTTAGACGTATAGCTAAGGGAGGGATAGATGTTTATTTAGAAGCAAATTATCTTCCAATTAGTGATAATAATGGTTATGTTTATAAAATTATTAAATTTGCCAATGATATAACTCAAAGACATTATGAAATGCTTGATCTTAGAAATACTATTGCTGCTGCTAATCGTTCTATGGCTATTATTGAATTTAAACCTGATGGGACTATTATTACGGCTAATGAAAATTTTTTAAGAACTATGGATTTTAATATTGATGAGATTAAAGGAAAGCATCATAGTATGTTCTGTGATTCTAATTATAGACACTCTAAGGACTATGTTCAATTTTGGGAAGATTTAAGAGAGGGTAAATTTCAATCAGGTAAATATATAAGATACGGAAGAAATAATAAAAAAGTATACCTTGAAGCAAGTTATAATCCGGTTAAAAATGATGATGGAAAAATTTACAAGGTTATCAAATTTGCTACAGATATAAGCGAACAAGTTAAAAAAGATCAAGAAAAACTTCGTCTCATAAGCGAACTTGCAGAAAAAAATGATAATCTTACTCAAGATGGAGATCGTGTAATTGAAAACACTGTTTCAAATGTTCAGAATATTGCTGATATGATGTCTCAAAGTTCAAATCTTGTTTCCTCTTTAAATCAACAATCAGATGAAATTAAATCTATTATTCAAACTATTAGTGATATTGCTGATCAGACTAATCTGCTTGCTTTAAATGCTGCTATTGAGGCAGCACGTGCTGGTGAACATGGTAGAGGTTTTGCTGTTGTTGCTGATGAAGTAAGAAATTTAGCTGAAAGAACAGGGCATTCGGTTAATGAAATTACCACTACGATTAATTCTATTCGCAATGTTACATCACAAGTGGTTGAGAGTATTAAAAGCGGTTTAGAGGATGTTAATCAGAGTGTTGAACTTGCAAAAGAAGCAAGAGAGTGTATGGAGAAAATTCGTGAAAGCTCTGCTGAAGTTGCTAAAGCGATGTCATAAGCGTGATTTTCACGCTTATTTTTAAGTAATTAAATCTTTAAAATTTTTAAAACCACTTTCTTGATTGCATTTTTCTTTTAAAATATTTAAAAATTCTTTCCTAGAAATATTATGAGCACCCATAAATTCTAAATGTTGGTTATAAACTTGACAATCTATGATAAAATCATAAGGTTTTAATAAATCACAAAGTTTAATCATGGCAACTTTAGATGCATTTTTTTTAATGCTTACCATGCTTTCACCAAAGAAAACCTTGCCTAAAATTAAACCATAAATTCCACCTATAAGTTCATTATTTTCATAAAGTTCAAGGCTATGCGCATAGCCTTGGGTAAATAACTTATAATAAGTGGTAATAAATTCATCATCTATCCAGCTTTGAGAGCGTGTATCGCGACATAATGTAATTAATTTTAAAAAATCATAATCAAGTTTAATTTGATAGAGATTAATAAATTTTTTCATATTTTTTTGGATGTGAATTTGATTTGGAATTAAAATGCATCTAGGATCTGGACACCACCAAGTTACAGGTTTACTTGTCCATGGGAATAGACCAAAAGTATAAGCTTTTACAATAAAATCAGCTTCTAAATTTTGACTTAAAAATACAGGAGCATTTTTAGGCGCATTGAGTAATTTAGAATATAAATTTGAGCTTTCCATTTTTACCAAGTTTGATTTTAGCTATACCACCTTTTTTAAGCTTTCCAAATAAAATTTCATCACTGATTTTTTCTCCTATTTCCTCAGAAATTATGCGTTTTAAAAGCCTTACTCCAAATTCTTTATTATAGGCTTTTTTAGCTAAATAAATTTTGGCTTTATCATCCATTGATAATTTTATATTATTTAAATTTTTAGAAATTTCATCAAGTTCTTTTTCGATAATTTTAACAAGTATAGCATCGTTTAAATCATTAAAATGTAAAATTTTATCAATGCGATTAATAAATTCTGGAGCAAAAAAATCTTTGATAGCACGATTACTTTTTTCTTCATTTTTACTTAAAAAACCAAGCTCATTGCTTTCTTTAAGTCCTAGATTAGATGTCATAATAATGATTGTATTTTTAAAATCTACTTTAAGACCGCTATTGTCGGTGAGTTCAGCATTGTCAAAAATCTGTAAAAAGGTATTGCTTAAATCAGGATGAGCCTTTTCTATTTCATCAAAAAGAACAAGACTGAAAGGATTTTTGCGAATAGCATTGCTTAAAAGTCCACCCTCTTCAAAACCTATATATCCAGCTGGAGATCCTATTAGTTTACTTATAGTATGTTTTTCTGCATATTCACTCATATCAAAGCGTTCTAAATTTAAACCTAAAAATTCAGCTAAAGCTTTGCAAAGTTCTGTTTTTCCAACTCCACTTGATCCAGTAAACAAAAACACTCCGCGTGGTGTATTAGAATTTTTAAATCCCGCAAAACTTTGCTTAAGTGATGAAACAAGGCTATCTATAACTTCATCTTGGCCAAAAATTTTTGCTTTTAAATTTGTTTTTAAATTCATTAAAGCTTTATTTTGATCGAATTCAAATATTTTGTGATGGTGGGTCATTTTTGCTAAAACATTTTCTAAATCTTTTAAATTGGCATTTTTTTTAGCTTTTGGATTTAAAGCAAAAGAAGCGCCAAGTTCATCGATCAGATCTATAGCACAATCAGGTAAAAATTTATCATTAAAAAATTTTTTACCCCAAATTACAGCATATTGAAGAATTTCATCGTTTAATTTGATATGATGAAATTCTTCATATTTGTTTTTTAATCCTTTAAGAATTTGCAAGCTTTCTTCTTGGCTTGGTTCATCTACATTTATTTTAGCAAAACGGCGACTTAGGGGTTTATTTTTATCAAAAGTATTTTTATATTCCATAAAAGTTGTTGCACCTATGCATTTTAAAGTTCCATTACTTAGAGCTGGTTTTAAAAGATTGGAAAAATCAGTATGAGATTCTCCTGTGCTTCCAGCTCCTACTATAGTGTGAATTTCATCAATAAATAAAATAGCATTGGGTATTTTCTCAAGTTCATTTAAAATTTCTTTAATTCTTTTCTCAAAATCTCCACGGTATTTTGTTCCCGCAAGTATACTAGCCATATCAAGACTAAAAATTTTTGCATTTTGTAAGTTTTTAGGCACCTTTTTTTCCGCAATAGCTAATGCTAATCCTTCTACAATGGCCGTTTTGCCAACTCCTGCTTCTCCTACTAAAATAGGATTATTTTTCTTGCGACGTGAAAGAATTTGCATCATTCTTTCAAGTTCAAATTTTCTTCCTATTAAAGGATCAATCTTGCCATTTTGAGCCAAAAGTGTTAAATCACTTGTGTGGTTGTTTAAATTTTGTATATTTTCATGATTTTGAAGTTCTTGAATTTTGTTAAGATTTATGTTGTGTTTTTTTAAGAGATAGCTAGAATAACTTCTTGAATCCTGTATGAGCTTTTCTAAAAAATCTATAATTTTAATTTCATTATTTTTATTTTTAGATGAAAGTAAGATTTCATCTAAAACAACAGATATTGTAGGTTCTATTTCTTGTTTAATAACTTGATTGTTTTGAGAAATGTAATTTTTTAATTCAGTTTCTAGAAGTTCAAGATCTCCATCTGAAAATTCTTCAAATATATCCTTAAAATCAGTGCTTAGTTTTAGTAATGCAAACAGTACATGCTCACAGGTAACAAATTCATGGTGATTTATTAAGCTTAGATTTTTGGCATTATCAAGATATTTTTGTAAATTTTCTTGGTATTTCATTCTTCTTCCACCTTTGCTTGTAGTGGAAAATTAGCAAGTTTAGCCGCATCCATAACTTTTTTTTGTTTTGAAAGAGCTATTTCCTGGGTGTAAATGCCACAAATTCCAGAACCATTGTGATGAATTTCTAACATTGTTTGACTTGCTTTCTCAAGGTTTTGATGAAAAATATTCATCAAAATTTCTATAACAAAATCCATGGTTGTTACATCATCATTTAAGAGTATAACTTTATACATTTTTGGTTCACTAAGTTTTGTTTGCTCTAGAGTTTGGGTTTTTGGCATTATTTTCCTTTGTAGATTTTATTTAAATCTTCTTGCATGAGTTCTGTTGGAATTTTACCAAGATAAAAATTTGTTGGAGTATTATTATTCCAGTAATCGCTTATTTTTTGATAAATTCCATTTTTTAAAACAACTTTAAAAGGAAGTTGCTCCATATTTTGATAGTCTATATCTTTTAAAATTTGAGCAATAATACGATCATTAGAGCTGTCATTGCTTAGAAAATAGTAAGCACCATAATCATCCGCGAATTTTTTAACTGTTTCATCGCTAACATCTTCAAAATGTGTAAGTCCTATAATGATAAATTTGCTAGAATTATTTTTCCAAAGTTTGCTAAGATCTAAAGCTTCTTCTTTACATGGGGTGCAAAAAGTGCCAAAAAAATCAAACATTAGAACTTTTCCTTCCTCTCCTTCCACCACAAAACCTTTATCTGTTCTTATTAAAGTTTTGCTTCCACCATTTACACTATTTAAGACTATTTTATCTCCTTTGTGATACTCTTCAAACATAAAATCATTTTGAATTTCTTCTTCCTTGGAGCAAGCATTAAGAAAAAATGCTAAACTTATTAAAAATAGGGCTGAAATTTTTTTCATTTATTTTCCTTTATTTGTAATTTTTCATAGCAGCTTTAGCTTCTAAATCGGCTTGCTTTTTCTTTAAAGTTTCACGCTTGTCGTGCAAATTTTTCCCTTTAGCTAAAGCAAGGGTAGCTTTTACTTTATTTTTTGTGTTAAAATAAAGATCTAATGCAACGATAGTATATCCTTCTATACTTACTTTACCTAATAATTTATCAATTTGCTTTCTATGCATTAAAAGCTTTCTAGCACCTCTTTCTTCGTGTTTATAGAAAGAATGTGTAGTATGGAGCAATGAAATATGAGAATTAAGTAAAAAAATCTCATTTTTTATAATGCGAACAAAAGAGTCTTTAAGATTTGCTCTTCCTGCTCTTAAGGCTACAACTTCACTTCCTTTAAGGACAATTCCGGCTTCAAAGCGTTCTATGATGCTATAATCAAATAAAGCTTTTTTATTTCTCGCAATAATTTTCATCGATCAACCTTAAAAACACTACTACCGCTACCGCTTAGAAAAAAATCTTCTTGCAAGTAAGACTTCATTTTAGGATATAAAGTTGCACAAGGAGTAAATAAATCATTTAATTCTTTGTTTTTAAAGTTTTGTAACAACTCTTTTGTGCTGAGTTTTTTGTAGATTTGCGCTTGATTATTGTTTTTTTGAAAGTCAAATATTTCTCTATCAAATTCATCATAAACAGCTTTAGTTTGGCAAGATATTTGTGGAAAAGTCCATTTTAAATTAGGTATGTCATCTTCAAATTCTTCTATAATTTCGCCACAGCTACTTACATTAGCAGAGTGAAAGCCACTTAAAAAAAAGGCAATATCACTTCCTAGTTGCGTGCTTAAATTTATAAGTTCTTGCAGGTTTAATTTTAAATTTAGGGTTTCATTCATTAGTAGTAAAAAACTCGCACAATCGCTACTTCCACCGCCAAGTCCAGCACATACTGGGATATTTTTTGTGAGTTTTAGGCTTTTTTTGCTAAATAATTCTTTTAATTCGTTATTATATCTTCTAGAAAGTAGCAAATAAGCCTTTTGAATAATATTATTTTCGCATTTAAAATTACTAATGATTTCAAATTCTTTTTTAGAATCTAATTCTTTATCAACAAGCTCAAGCTCATCAAAAAGATCTTTTAAAAGTATAAATCGTGATTCTAAAAGATGATATTTTCTTGAGTCAAAACCGGTAAGTTTTAAAAAAATATTTGCTTTAGCGTAAGCTTTCATTTGATTAGTTTTTTGCTTAAGTCATCAAGTTTAATATCATTCTGAACAACAGAATGTAAATTTTCATCCTTTACTTGTTGAACAAGTTCTTTTCTAAGTATCATAAGGGATTTTGGAGCTTCTATGCCTATTTTGGCATATCCTTTCCCTGTTTGAACGACTTTGATTTCTATACCTTCTCCGATAATTATACTTTCATTTTCTTTTCTTGATAATATTAACATTTTTCAACCTTATTTAGAAGATATTTTACTGTATTTTCTTTAATATTAATTATGCTAAAATATTTTTCTGTTTCAATATAATAATCTCCTTCATCATGAAATTCTAATTCTTCGACAAAAATTTTAGCACCATTTTCGAGTTTATTTAAATCCTTGATAAAATTTGGCTTTAGGTTAATGTATTTTAACACATTTAAGCTTTTCTCATTATTATAAACAAATTTGCCTTCTTTAATGCGCTCTAAAGAGCTTAAAGTCGCATTAATACCTAGTTTTCTAGCAAAAAGTTCACAATAAGATCTTATATAAGCACCTTCACTGACTGTGATTTCAATATTTAAAAAAGGATGATTATAGCTTAAGATCTTGCAATCAAATACTTCCATTTGGCAAGGTTTTAAATTTGCTTCTATACCTTTTTTTGCAAGTTCATAGGCGCGAGTTCCATTGATTCTTTTGGCGCTAAATTGCGGTGGTGTATAGGAGATAATTCCTTGCATTTGATCAATGATTTGTTGTAAATTTGCAAGATCAAATTCTTTTATATTTTTAATTTCTTTTATATTTTGATCATCAAGACTTAAGGAGTAAACTCCAAGCCATAAAGTAGCTTTATAGGTTTTTGGAGTTTTTTTTAAAAAACGGAAAAGTTTTGTATATTGTCCAAATGCAACGATTAAAACCCCTTTGGCGAAAGGATCAAGAGTGCCAGAATATCCTGCTTTTTTATTTTTATATTTTTTCTTTAAAGTACTTAAAAAGGCATTAGAACTCAAACCCTTTGGTTTAAAGGCTGCAAAGATCTTGTTCATACTGCTTTTTCCACAAAGCTTGCCATGATTACACGCATTATACCACCAAAATTAATATTAAGCTTTTCCTCTTTTCCGCTTTTATTAACTTCAACAACCCTGCCAATGCCAAAAATTTTATGTTTAACTAGATCTCCTTTGCAAAAACTAGTTTTTTGTATATTTTGATTTTTTGATTTTTCATTGGTTAATTTACTTTCTTCTAAGAAGCGACTAGGATTGATATTTGCTCTTGAACCATGATAAAAACGAGAATTTGCAACACTTATTGTGAGAAATTTCTTGGCGCGAGTGATGGCAACATAAGCAAGACGGCGTTCTTCTTCGAGATTTTCTTCGCTATTTAAAGGAAAAAATCCTTCATCAAAGCCTATTATAAAAACATAATCAAATTCCAAACCTTTGCTAGCATGAATACTCATCAAGCAAACACATTCTTCATCTAAATTATCTTGATCGCTTAATAAAGAAATTTCACTAAGTAGATCTTCTAAAGAAGCTTTGGGATCTTCTTTGAGTTTTTCTTTTAGATTAGCATAAAACTCATCAAGATTTCTGATTCTTTCATCTCCATCATCTTGCTCTGAAAAATAATCTTTAATTTTAAATAATTCTTCTATATTGTCAAAAACCTTTTTTGCATTATCGTAGCTTTTTAGAGTGTGAATATTTTGTATAAAAATATTTGCTTCATTTTGTGCTTTTTTTGTTGTTAAAATTCCTACACCACCATCGCTTTCGCATAGGGCATCAAAAAGTGAAATTTGACGTTTTTTTGCATATTCTTCTAAATTTTTTAGGGCTTTTTCTCCTATGGATCTTTTGGGGCGATTAATAATACGTTTAAACGACAAATCATCGCTTGGATTTAAGATAAGTCTAAGATACGAGATTAAATCTTTTATTTCTAATCTCTCATAAAAACGCATACCACTAAGTAGTTTATAAGAAATTTGTTTCTTCATAAATGCTTCTTCTATTGCTCTTGATAGTGCATTAACTCGAAATAAAATGGCGATCTCTTTAGCTTCTACTCCAGAATTTAGCAATTTTTTCACTTCTTGAGCGATATATAAACCTTCATCTTTTTCGTTTTCGTTTTTTAATATTTTAATATTTTCCCCAGTATCTTTAGTGCAGATTAAAGTTTTTCCAAGTCGTTGCTCATTGTGAGATATGAGATTATTTGCTGCTTGTAAAATAGTCCCTACTGAACGATAGTTTTGTTCAAGTTTTACAAGTTTAACATTTTTAAAATCATTTTGAAAATTTAAAATATTTTCAATTTTTGCTCCACGCCAACTATAAATACTTTGATCATCATCACCAACAACTGTGATATTTTCATGCATACAACATAGATTTTTTAGAATTTTATATTGCAAGGTATTAGTATCTTGATACTCATCAACTGTAATGTAATTATAAAGTAAGCTTTGTTCTTTGGCAAAATTTATATCATTTTCTAAAATGAGATTGCTTAGCAATAAAAGATCATCAAAATCTACAAAATTTTGTTTTAATAAGTATTCTTCATAAGCACGGTAATAGTTGGCAAATTTGTATTCATTTTGATATTTTTCAAAATTATGTTCTTTTAGTAAATTTAAATCTTCAAAGACATTGCTTACTCTTTTGCCTTCATTTTTGCAATAAGATATGTATTTGATAATATCATAGACATTATCTTTGTTTTTATCATGGATTAAGTCTTTAATTATTTTTTTTGTATCATCTGTATCGATAACAATAAAACTATTTTTACGCTCCAATCTTTCAAAATGGAGTTTTAAAAATAAAAGTCCAAATTTATGAAAGGTACAAAGCAAAGGATTGTGATTGCCTTGCAGAAAATTTAATGCTCTATGACGCATAACACTAGCTGCTTTATTTGTAAAAGTAAGAGTAAGAGTGTTATGCGAGGGGATGCCTACTTCACCGATAAGATAAGCAAGACGAGTGGTGATAGTTTTGGTTTTTCCACTACCTGCACCCGCTAGGATAAGCATAGCTCCATCAATGTGGCTTACCGCTTGTTTTTGACTATCATTTAAATCTTCAAATAGATTCATTTTTTGAAAATATCTTTATTTTTTGGATTATTTAAAAATATATTTTTCGATTTTTGTAAATTTTTGCTATCTTCGCGTTTATAAAGGCTAAAATTAACAAATAAAATGCTATTTTCTATTTGAATTTGCGTGATAGCTCCTAAATCAACCTTTACAAAACTATCAAAATCATCATTGCCAAAACCTGCGTGAAATTGAATGAAATCTTTATTTAGTTGTATGGATTCAAAGGTGTATCCTCCAAGAGCAAAAAGAGCATAAGGATTTTGTTTAACATCAAGCTCTTTGGGAAGTTCAGGATTAAAATCTATGAAATTTGTATTTGCAACTATTGAAAATTCTATATTTTCTTCTATAAGATGTGAAATAATCTCATGGCAATGCTTTTGCATGGTATGGATAAAATTTTCATTTTTTAAAATTTTTTCTAGCATGATTGTAACTCCATAAATTCATTGATGAGTTTTTGAATTTCTTTTATGCCTATTTCCCAAAAATTTTCATCTTCTATATCAAAGCCAAACATTCCTACTAGTTCTTTTGGACTCACACTTCCGCCTAAAGAAAGCATTTTGATATAAAGTTCTTTAAAATTTTCACATTTTTTACTTTTGTAAAGTCCATAAAGAGCTAAAACTAAAAGTTGTGCATAAGCATAAGCATAGCAGTAGAAAGGAGAATGGATAAAATGAGGAATATAACTCCACCAAGAAGCATAATTTTTTGTAAGTTTTACGCTGTCTTGAAACATCTTTCGAGATTCTTCCATCCAAATTTTATTGATTTCTTCGGTGCTAAGTTCATTTTCTTGAGCATGTAAGCGTCTTTCAAAACAAGTAAAATTAATCTGTCTATAAAAAGTTGCAAAAATATCTTCGATTTTATTTGCATATAAAGATAAGAGTTCTTCTTTTTTTAACTTATCTTTAATAAAATCAAATACGAGCATTTCGGCAAAAACTGAAGCTGTTTCTGCGGTGGTTAAAGGTGTATTTTGATTTAAATAGCTTACATTATAAGAAAGTTTTTGATGGATAGTGTGTCCTAATTCATGTGCAAGTGTAAAAAGATCGCGTCTTTTATTGGTGTAGTTTAATAAAACAAAAGGATGTGCATCAGAAGTTGCAGAATGCGAAAAAGCACCCCCTTGTTTATTTTCTTGCGGATAAACATCAATCCAATCTTGATCAAAAGCATTTTTTGCTATATCATAAAATTGAGGAGAAAAAGCTTGAAATGCCTCTAAAACAATATTTTTACTTGTTTTAAAATCAAAACTTGCTTCTTTTCCTATGGGTGCATATCTGTCATAGTCTTTAAGCTCATCATAGCCTAAAATTTGTTTTTTTCTTTTGTAAAATTGCGATACTAAGTTAAAATGTTTTTGCGCACTTGCTATCAAAGAATCAACGCTTTTTTGTGAAATTTGATTGCTGATATGTCTTGAAATTTCAGCATTTTCATAACCTCTTAATAAGCTTATATTTCTTCTTTCTGTTTTTATCATATTGATAATAAAACTTAAAAGTCTGCTATTTTTTTGTAAGACTTTACTGAATTTTTTAGCAGCTTTTTTGCGTATCTTTCTATCTTCATCATACATTTTGCTTAGAATTTCTTCTTCGCTAAGTTTTTTACCTTCAAAAGGGATTTTTAAAGCACTCATACTTTCATCAAAAAGTCTACTAAAAGCATTTGCACCTGTATTGGAAAGATAAAGCATAATGCGTTCTTCGTTTTTGCTAAGATTATAGCGTTTGTTTTGCAATAAATTAGAAAGATAAAAATCATAATCTTTGCAAAAAGTTGTAAATTCTCGACTTTTCTCAGGAGCTAACTCGCAAAATTCAAGCTCGAAAAAGAGTAAATTTTCTTCTATTTTTTTGCATTCTTCTTCGTATTGTGCATAAAAAGAACCATTTTGAGTGTTTTTAGCAAAAAGCAAATAAGCATAAGTCATGATTTTGCCAAGGGCTTGATTTAAATTTTCATAATCTTTTAAAGCTTGCAAAAACTCATTAGTATTTAATGTATAAAGTTTATTTTCATAGTTTTTTTTGAAATTTAAACTTTGTTGGATTTGATCTTGTGTAAAATTTTGCAATGCTTCTTTATCGTGAAATAAAGCACTTAAATCCCATTCTAACATTTTTTATCCTTCATTTTCTAGTATGAGTTTTTTAAGAACAGCCATTCTAATAGCCACTCCATTTTTAACTTGTTTTAAAACTAAAGTCCTTTCATTGCTCATCATTTCATCGCTTATGTCAATATTGCGATTTACAGGGCCTGGATGTAGTAAAATAAGCTTTTTATCCTTTACTAAGCTTTTTTGAATGCAAAAATCATTTGCATAGTCTTTAAGTGAAGCATAAACGGTTTTATTATGTCTTTCTGTTTGTGTTCTAAGACTCATGATAATATCTGAATTTGCTATGATATTCTCATCAAGCTTATAATGTTTTTTAAGATGGGTATTAGGCATAAAATGTGGTGGAGCTACTAGGGTAATATCAAGATTAAATCTACTTAAAAGCTCTATATTGGACGCTGCTACACGAGAGTTTTTAATATCACCTACGATGCAAATTTTCTTACCTTCAACATTACCTTGAAAATGATTATAAATCGTAAACAAATCGAGTAAAGCTTGGGTAGGATGGGCGTGTTTTCCATCTCCTCCATTAACAACTGGACAATGCATATGCTTTGCTAATATCAAAGGAACTCCTGAGTTTGCGTGTCTTACAACAATAGCATTAGGACTCATGGCATCTAAATTAGCAGCAGCATCATAAAGAGTTTCTCCTTTGCTAGAGCTTGATCTTGAAACATCAAGGCGTAAAACCCTAGCACCTAATCTTCTTGCAGCGCTTTCAAAAGATGAAAGGGTGCGTGTAGAGTTTTCAAAAAAAATTGTCGTGATGCTTTTTCCTTCAAGAAAAGTCCTAGGTTTTTCATCTAAGAAATCACTTGCTTCTTTAAAAAGCTCCATAATTTCGACTTTATTAAAATCCTTTGTAGTGATGAGATGACGCATGTTTTTACCTTATTTGATATTGTAATTTAATTCATTTTTAGAACAAATTGCTGTAAAAAGAACATCTGTAGAACTATTTAAAGCAGTTTCAACACTATCTTGAATAACTCCTATAATAAAACCTATGGCAACTACCTTCATAGCAATATCATAGTCTATATTAAATAAAGAACAAGCCAAAGGTATAAGCAGTAAAGATCCGCCTGCAACTCCGCTAGCCCCACAAGCTGCAAAGGTGGCAATAATGCTTAATAAAAAGGCTTGTAAAAGACTGATTTCTATACCAACGGTATTGGCTGCAGTAAGACTTAAAATAGCTATAGTAACTGCTGCTCCTGCCATGTTGATAGTAGCTCCTAAAGGTATAGAAATGCCATAAAATTCTTTATCTATGCCAAGTTTAGCGCAAAGTGCCATATTTACAGGAATATTTGCCGCTGAACTTCTTGTAAAAAAGGCAAAAAATGCACTGTGCCTTAAGCAGATAAAAATTAAAGGAAAAGGATTTTTTCTTGTATAAAAAAAGACTATTAAGGCATTGATAACAAAAGTAACAAAAAGCATAGTAGCTACAAGTAAAATTAAAAGTTTTACATAACTTAGCAAACCTTGTGCTCCTGTTTGTGCTACAGAATTAGCCACAAGTCCAAAAATTCCAAAAGGGGCAAGTTTTACTACAAATTTAACGATTTTTAAAACCCCTTCATTGATATCTATAAAAACTTGTTTTGCTTCGTTAGAACAGTGTTTTAATGCTATACCTCCAGCTATTGCCCAAGTTAAAATTCCTAAATAATTTCCGCTTGAAAGAGCATTTATGGGATTATCGACAATTTTAAATAAAAGATCTTTGAAAATATCACTCATGTGGGTTGGA
>CBJMI02800__coassemble_562_pt1 | contig 28293 bp, 27 predicted proteins | sample CBJMI02800__metabat2_low_PE_005 | metagenome-assembled genome bin CBJMI02800 | reverse complement strand
ATTTCATTGCCCAATACACTAAACAAAGGTGTTACAAGTTTCATTACCCAAAAAAGAGATAAAAGAAGTAAAATTCTTGTAATCATTGCAAAAGCTAAACCTAAGATACGTCCTTTATCACGATGTTCAGGGGGTAGTTTGCTTACTAAAATAGCTAAAAAAATGATATTATCTATCCCTAGTACAATTTCAAGAGCACTTAAAGTAGCTAAAGTAATCCAAGCATCAATACTAAATATCCATTCAAACATAAATTTCCTTGAAAATTTTAAAATTTTTTAAAGCGATATTTTATAGTTTTAAAGCAAATACCTTTAATTCTTTAAGAAAAAATTTCAATCACACTTAAGGGTAAAATTTCATGTTCTAGACTATGAATTTTTTCTTCAAATTCTTCAAAACTCAAATTTCTTTTTTCAAAAGCTTTTTGAGCTATAATCATTCCACTATCAAGTTCTTCACTGACCCAATGCACACTGACTCCAGCCACTTTCATATCACTTTCATAACTTTCTTTAATCGCATGTGCTCCTTTAAAAAGGGGTAATAAAGAAGGATGAAGGTTAATTGCCTTAATATTTTTTGTAAAAACAGGACTTAAAATTCTCATAAAACCTGCTAATACAGTAAGATTTACTCCACTTTCTTTGATTTTTTGTACCAAAATCGTATCAAATTCTTCACGAGTATTATAAGCCTTATGATCAACAATGACAGTATCAAGACCAAATTTTTTTGCTCTTTGTACACCAAAAGCATCTTTTTTATTACAAATGCAAAGTACTACTTCATAGGTATTTTCCCCTATGGTTTTTTTATGAAGTTTTTCTAAAATATTTTCTAAATTACTTCCATTTCCACTAAAAAGTACAGCTAATTTTACAAGCATTTTAATCCTTTGATAAGTTTTAAAGCGTCAAAGCTATTTTTATTAAATTTATATTTTTTTGCAATAAGTCCATGAGCTAAAGTAGCATTTTTTGCTGCTTCTAAAGCACTAAAACCAAAACCTAAATGTGCAGCAATCATTCCACTTAAAACATCTCCACTCCCACCTTTAGCTAAGGCTTGATTTCCTAAATTTACAACAAATAATTTTTCTTTTTGCACAATAATAGGATTTGCTCCTTTTAAAACAAGAACACAATCATAATTTTGTGAAAATTTTCTAGCATAGAAAAAGCGATTTTTTTGCAATGTTTCTATATCTAAATTCTCATCAAAGCACATTTTATAAAGTTTTATAAATTCTTTTGGATGAGGGGTTATAACAACATCTTTTCTGTTTAAATACCAAAGCAAAGCTTCACTTAAAAAGCAGTTTGCATCCAAGATCAAAGGAGTGTTTTGCAAAATTTCATCTTTTAGAAAATCCAAATTTTCAAGCCCCATACCTAAAGCAATAGCACTTGCATTATTTTCAATTTTTTCTTTTAACATCAAAAGAGGCGAGAAACTTGTTTGTGCTACTAAAGAAACAAGACCTGCTCCAAAATTTAAGGCTCCAAGTCCTGCTAAAGTTCCAGCACTTGCATTGGCAACTATATAAATATGGCCAAAATTTCCTTTATTGGCGTTGATTTTTCTATCTATAGTTTTTAAATCTTTTTTTTCAAGCAAAAAAGCTTGAGAATTAGGGTAAAATTTCTTAGATCTAATGCCTAAATTGGCTATTTTAATCCTTCCTACAAATTCCTTAGCAAAATCTTCAAGTAAAATTTCCTTTAAAGCTCCCATACAAAATGTAATATCAGCTTTAAAACAAGGATAAAATCCCAAATTTGTAGGTATATCACAAGCTATTTTTAAAGCCTTACTTTGATTAACTTTTTGAATAATTAAACTTGTTTTTTCATCTAAACAACGATTTGAACCTGTACCTAAAATACAATCAATGATAATATGAAATTTTTTAAAATTGGGTTCTTTTTTACAAAATTTAAAAGCATAATTTTGTAAAATTTGCTCTTGTTTTTTAAAAAGCGTATTTTCTTTAAAGCCTATTTTATAAGCTTTAGCGTGTTTTAAATTTCTTAAAGCCACCAAGCCATCTGAAGCGTTGTTACCCCCGCCTAATAAAAAAAGTATTTTTACTTTTCTAATCTTGCGTTGAATGCGAATTTTTTTAGCTTCTTTTTTAATTAGCTTGGCTAAATTTAATCCCGCATTTTCCATTAAAATAAGCTCATCTAAGCCTTTATTTATAGCATTTTGTTCTAAAATTTTTATATTATCAATAATAGCTTTCATAATCTTTTTTCACCAAAAAATATATATTTTTTTCTCTTTCTTCTTCAAATTTTTTCATTTTGGGTAAAAATTTCTGGATCAAAGCACGAAAATTCTTAAAACCATAATTTTGCGGATGAAAATCCGAGTATTTGCGGTTCATATTAGTACGGATTTGTGCGTATTCGGCACGCCCTTTTTCATCGATAAGTTGTTCGGTGATATTGATTAAAGCTCTTAAATAATCCTTACTTAAAATATCTTCTTTTTTACTCTCATCTTTATCTAAATAAAAAAATTCACTAAAGGCATTTACATAAGATTTTATAGACTTTTCAAGCCCCATTCCTATAACTTGTTTTTTATTTTCTCTTAATTTTTGAATGAGTGAAGTATAATCACTATCGCTTGAAACAATAACAAAAATATCTATATTTTTTTCATAAAATATGGACATAATTTCAGTGATTAAATACATATCGCTTGAGTTTTTGTTGGCTGCAAAATTAAATTGTTGCATAGCGATTAAAGAATATTCAGCAATTTGCTCTCTCCAACCTTGTATATTTTTTTGAGTCCAATCCCCATAAATGCGTTTAATGATAACCTCTCCGTAATCTGAAGCGATATCAAAAATACTTTTAGCGTATTTTGCAGGGATATTTTCTGCATCTATAAAGATAGCTATACTTTTATTTTCCATTTTAATTCCTTGCTCTAAAGCTTAAAGCTTCTAAAATATGGGTTTTGCTAATATTAAGACTTTGTTCTAAATCCGCTATACTTCTTGAAACTTTTAAAATTTTATTAAGCGATCGCAAAGAAAGATTATAACGTGAAATTGCTAAATCTAGCGTATCTTTGGCATCTTTTTCCAATACACAAAAACGACTTAAATCTTCATCTTTTAATTTCCCATTAAATTCTTTTTGCCCCCGTTTTTTACTAAAAATAAAAGCTTGTAAAATTTTTTCACTCATTTCTTTAGAACTTATACTCGTTTTATCATCCTTGCTGATCTCATCCATAGCTACATAAAGATCAATCCTATCCATAATAGGAGCTGAAATGTGATTTTTGTATTTTTTAATCTCATTTTCACTACAAACACAAGAAAGATTTTTGGAGAATAAATTTCCACAAGGACAAGGATTTTGGGCAGCTATAAAGCTAAATTTTGTTTCATAAGTGATTTTAGAATTTACTCTTGAAATATGAATTTTATGATCCTCTAAAGGTTCTCTTAAACTCTCTATGATTTGCTTGTTAAAATGTGGAAATTCATCAAAAAACAATACTCCACCATTTGCAAGTGCGACTTCTCCAATTCTAGCATTTTTTGTTCCTCCGCCAAAAATACTTGCTCTTGTAGAAGTATGATGAGGATGACGAAAAGCACGAATTTTAGTAAATTCACAATCTTTTGAATCTAAAGACATATAAGCATTTTGCATTAAAATTTCATTTAAACTTTGAGGAGGCATGATATAAACAAGGCGTTTAGCACACATACTTTTACCACTTCCTGGACTTCCTTCAAATAAGATATTATGCATACCTAAAGCAGCTATCATACAAGCTCTTTTGGCTTTTTCCTGCCCTTTGATGTCTTTAAAATCAAGTTTAAAATCCATATTTTGTAAAAAAATTTCATTTTCTATTTGTAAAGGGTTTGCAAATAAAGGATGATTGTGAGAAAAACGAAAATTTTCATAATTTTTTTCTTTAAAAAACTCTATTGCTTCATTTAAATTTTCAAGTCCATAAACCTCTAAATTTGGTATCATGGAAGCTTTTTGTGCTATACTTTTTGGAACAACGATCTTAGCTTTTTTAATTTTAGCAGAGAGAAACAAAAGCAAAGAAAAAAGCTCATTTGTGCTTTTAATACTTCCATCAAGTCCTAATTCTCCTACTACAAAAAAGTCATCTAATTCTTCATTTTGCAAAAGGATTAATAAAGCGATAGCCAAATCAAAATGCGATCCCTTTTTTGGGATGCCTGAAGGACTAAGATTGATAGTGATTTTTTTAGCAGGAAAAGCAAAATCACAACTTAAAAGTGTGGCTTTGATGCGTTCGACACTTTCCTTAATCGCTGTACTTGCAAGCCCTACTATGCTTAAATTTGGCAAACCTCTTGTAAAAGTGGATTCTACCTCTATAATGTCTAAGCCTTCATGAAAGCTTATGCACTTTAGTTTTTTCATTTCTCTTTTTTATGATTTTTCTTCTTTTTCTTAAATTCTTTATCGAATTTTTGACGCTTAGCAAAGGAAATTTTTTCTATAAATAAATGTCCATTTAAATGATCATTTTCGTGTTGAATAGCCACAGCTAAAAAACCTTTTGCTTCAAGTTCTTTAAATTCTCCAAAGCGATCTTGATATTTAAGCAAGATATGATTATAGCGTTTCACTTCTTCAAAAAAATCTGGCACACTCAAACACCCTTCTGTACAAGTGATCATTTCTTCATCTAAAGGAATAATTTCAGGATTGATAATCTCTAGCAAATCTTCTTTTTTTTGTTCATCGTTTTCATCAAAAATATTTACAAGTAAAACACGCAAAGGAATATCCACTTGAATAGCTGCTAAACCTACTCCATTACTTGCTATCATAGTTTCATACATATCATCAAGCAAGGTGTGAAGTTCTGTATCAAATTTATTTACAATTTCAGAGTTTAAAAAAAGTCTAGGATTGGGATAGGTGATAATTTTTCTAACCATTAAAAAACCTTTGTTTTAAATGATCTCCAAAGAAATCATTTAAAACTTTTTTCCAAAACCTTATCAATCAGCCCATATTCTTTAGCTTCTTGTGCTGACATGAAAAAATCTCTTTCTGTATCTTTTGCTATTTTTGCAACTTTTTGCTTAGTATTTTTTGCCAAAATATCATTAAGTATAGTTTTGAGTCTTAAAATTTCTTTGGCTTGAATTTCAATATCTGTGGCTTGACCTCTAGCTCCACCTAAAGGTTGATGAATCATAATACGTGAATTAGGCAAAGCAAAACGTTTTCCTTCTGCGCCACAACTAAGCAAAAATGCTCCCATAGAAGCAGCTTGTCCTATACAAATCGTACAAACATCAGGTTTGATATAGTTCATAGTATCATAAATACTAAAACCACTTGTAATTACACCACCTGGAGAATTGATATAAAGATAAATATCTTTTGTAGGATCTTCAGCTTCTAAAAAAAGAAGTTGTGCTACGATAGAAGCGGCAAGTTCATCATGAATTTCACCACTTAGCATAATAATTCTATCTTTTAAAAGGCGTGAATAAATGTCATAACTTCTTTCACCACGACTAGATTTTTCAATAACATAAGGAATAAACATTATTTATCTTCTTTCTCTTTTTTGCTCACTTTTTCCGATTTTTCTGTTTTTGGTATAAAAATATCATTAAAAAGTTTTTCTTCAATTAAAGCCATTTTCACAGCAGGCAAAGCTCCTTGTTTTTTATAGTTTTCTAAATGCTCTTTTGGATTCATACCATAGCGGTATGCTTCAAAATAAATCGCTTGAATCAATTCTTGATCATTTACTTCAATCTTACGCAATTTTGCAAGTTCATCAATGATAAAAGTAAGTTTTACACTTTTTTGTGCTTCTTCTTTAAAAGAATCACGTTTTTCTTGATATTTTTCTTTACTTGCTTTAAGCTCTTCAATTTCTTTTTCGCTAAAAGTATTAAAAGCCGCACGCATCTGCATATCAGTTTCTTGTTCTACTATGCCTTTAGGTAAATCAAAATTATATTTTTCAATCAAAGCATCTGCAAATTTGCCTTTTAATTCATCATTTACAAGTTTGAAAAGTTTTTCATTTTTGATTTGCTCTTTTAATTTTTCATCTAAAACTTCAACACTAGCTTTTTCTTCTCCTGGTAAAAGTTTTTTAAGCATTTCATCATCAAGTTCTGGAATTTTAAGCTCTTGAATTTCATGTAGTTTTACTTTAAATACTGCATCTTTACCCGCTAAATGCGCTGCGCCGTATTCTTTAGGGAAAGTTACTTTGATATCTTTTTCTTCACCTATTTTCATTCCCACCATACCATCTTCAAAACCTGGAATAAATTGCTTAGAACCAATTTCTAAAACATAATTTTCAGCTTTACCACCTTCAAAAGCTTTATCATCTACAAAACCTTCAAAATCAAATTTTGCAAAATCACCTTCTTTTAAAGCTCTTTTTGTTTTTATAGCTTCAGGAGTAGCAAAACGCTTTAAAAGTTCATCTTTTTTCTCATCAATTTCTTTTTTACTTACTTTTGGAGTTTGATATTCAGGGATGAGTTTTTCATAACCCTCAAGTTTGATTTCAGGTTTAAAAGAAAGTATTAATTCAGCAATAATTTCTCCATCTTTACGATCAAATTTTTCAAAATATGGCTCACCTACAAGCTCTTTATTTTCTTTTTTAAGTTCTTGTAAAGCGCTATTTACAGCGGATTTAAAAAGATTTTGTTCTGCATCTTGAGTGAGCTCTCTTTCATATCTTTTAAGTACGGCACTTACAGGAACTTTTCCTAGTCTAAACCCATCCATTTTTACACTTTTAGAAGCTTTTTTTGCTAAATTTTCTACTTCACTTTTGATCATTCCTGACGGAATTTTTACACTAGCAGTCGCATTAACAGAATCTAGTTGCTTTGCCTTTACTTCCATAGTTTTTTCCTTATAAAATAAAATTTGCCTTCAATGATAGCAAATTTTTCCTTATTACTTGCATAAAATTTTAAAGTAATTTATGATAAAATTGCAATATTACATTATTATTAAAATATAAAAAATATTTTTGGAGAAAAATTTGCAAAAAAAATTTGAAGATTGTGTTAAAACCATACTTGAAATTATAGGAGAAAATCCAAATCGTGAAGGGCTTATTAAAACACCAAATCGTGTTTTTAAAGCTTATGAATTTCTTACTAGTGGTTATACGCAAAATGTCAAAGACATTTTAAATGATGCTTTATTTGAAAGCTCTAATAATGAAATGGTTTTGGTGCGTGATATAGAATTTTATAGTCTTTGCGAACATCATCTTTTACCTTTTTTTGGGCGTGCTCATGTAGCCTATATCCCTAATAAAAAAGTAGTAGGTTTAAGCAAAATTCCACGCCTTGTAGAAGTGTTTGCAAGAAGACTTCAAATTCAAGAACAACTTACTGAACAAATCGCACAAGCTTTAATGGAAAATGTTGATGCAAAAGGTGTGGGTGTAGTCATAGAAGCAAGACATATGTGTGTTGAAATGCGTGGAATACAAAAAGCTAATTCCACCACTACAACTTCAGCTTTACGTGGAATTTTCTTAAAAAATGAAAAAACCAGAGAGGAATTTTTTTCTCTCATAAACTCTGCTAAACAGGTAAGATTTTAATGAATCTTGAAAAACTACGCTCCAAACTTGGTAAAGAAAATTTAAGTGCTATCTTTGGAGAGATTACAAAAATTTCTTCTACGAGTATAGAAATTCGTGGGCTTAAAACAGGGGTTGGAGATATAGTGAAGCTAGTTTCCAATGAAAATGAAAATTTAAACACTCTAGCTATGGTCGTAGAAATCAAGGAACAATTTAGCTATTTAAGCCCTTTTTCTTTTATAGAAGGTTTCAAAATAGGCGATCGTGCTTTCATAAGTGATGCAGGTATGCAAATAGGCGTTAGCGATGAACTTTTAGGCAGAGTAGTAGATCCTTTTATGCGCCCAAAAGATGGTAAAGGAGCTATAGAAGTAACCAAATATATGCCTATAATGCGTGCACCTATTGATGCCATGAAAAGAGGGCTTATAGAAGAAGTTTTTCCCGTGGGTGTTAAAACCATAGACGCGCTTTTAACTTGTGGTGTAGGACAAAAACTTGGTATTTTTGCAGGAAGTGGGGTAGGAAAATCCACTCTTATGGGAATGATAGTTAAAAATTCCAAAGCTCCTATAAAAGTAGTGGCACTCATAGGAGAAAGGGGGCGTGAAATTCCTGAATTTATACAAAAAAATTTAGGCGGAAAGCTCGATGATACAGTGATTATTGTTGCTACAAGTGATGATAGTGCTTTGATGCGTAAATACGGTGCTTTTTGCGCAATGAGTGTGGCAGAATACTTTAAAGAACAGGGCAAAGATGTACTTTTTATCATGGATAGTGTAACGCGTTTTGCTATGGCACAAAGAGAAATTGGACTAGCTCTTGGAGAGCCTCCTACAACCAAAGGTTATCCGCCAAGTGTTTTAAGTCTTTTGCCTCAACTCATGGAAAGAACCGGTAAAGAAGAAGGTAAAGGCACTATAACAGCCTTTTTTACCGTTTTAGTGGATGGTGATGATATGAGCGATCCAATCGCCGATCAAAGTCGTTCTATCTTAGATGGACACATTGTTTTAAGTCGTGAATTAACAGACTTTGGAATTTATCCTCCTATTAATATACAAAACTCTGCTTCAAGGGTGATGAGTGACATTATAAGTCCTGAACATAAACTTTGGGCAAGAAAATTTAAGCGTTTAAACTCGCTTTTAAAAGAAAATGAAGTATTGCTTCGCATCGGTGCTTATCAGAAAGGAAGTGATAAAGAACTTGATGAAGCTATTTCTAAAAAAGAATTTATGCAAAAATTCTTAGGACAAAATCCTGAAGAAAGCTTCGAATTTAATCAAACTTTAGAGCTTTTAAGTCAAATTGATGCACCAAATACTCCTTTGCTACCAACTCAAAATATAAATGTAGGAAGTGCAAGTGCAACCTTGCCTAATCCTAATTTAAAATAAAATTATTTAATAAAATAATCTCCATCAAAACTGATTAAAGAATATTTTCTTTCATCGCCTATGCTTTGAGTTAGCTCTTCTATGCTTAAAAAACTTAGTGTATCAGCTTCTACATATTCACGCACTTCTTCAGCATTTTTATTTGCGCTGATAAGTTCTTCAAAAGTTGGAGTATCTATACCATAAGTATCAGGAAATTTGATCTCAGGACAAGCTATGGCAAGATGGATTTTACTCGCTCCTGCAGCACGAAGTAAGGAAATTATTTTTTTAGAAGTAGTGCCACGCACCAAGCTATCATCAATGACTACGATTTCTTTGCCTTCTAAAACTTTACGCATAGGATTAAGCTTTAATTTTACTTTTAAATTTCTAAGCTCTTGAGTTGGCTCTATAAAAGTTCTTCCTACATAATGATTTCTTACTATTGCCATTTCAAGAGGGATTTGTAAATATTGAGCAAAACCTATAGCTGCACTTACTCCACTATCTGGCACAGGCACGACAAAGTCTGCTTTATAAGCAAATTTTTTAGCTAAAGCTTCGCCCATTTTTTTACGCACTTCATACACGCTTTTACCTTCTACTATGCTATCAGGTCTAGCAAAATAAATGTATTCAAAAGCGCAAATTCTAGGAGTTTGAGAAAAAAGTTCTATGCTTTCAAATTTATCATTTCCCTGAGTAAAAATAAGCATTTCCCCTGGTTTAACATCACGAATAAATTCAGCCTCTATAAGATCAAAAGCACAAGTTTCACTAGCAACTATATAGCCTCCATCTTTTAAACGCCCTAAAGACAAAGGACGCACCCCATGAGGATCTCTTACAATATAAAGTTTATCTTTGCTTGCTAAAACAAAACAATAAGCTCCTATACATTCTTTTAAACTCTCAATAAATCTATCTTTTAGACTTTCTTGCTTACTTCTTGCGATAAGATGAACAACATTTTCTGTGTCCATATTGGTTTGAAAAATAGCCCCATCTTGAATAAGTCTTGATCTTACTTCTTCTTTATTGACTAAATTTCCATTATGCGCTAAAGCAATATCACCTAAAACCGAAGTGGCTGCTATGGGTTGGGCATCGTTTAAACTTGAATTTCCTGCTGTAGAATAGCGATTATGCCCTATAGCGATTTCACCTTCTAAAGTTTTTAAATTATCGGGATTAAAAATTTGACTCACTTCACCTTTAGCTTTAATAGTCTTAATATTTTTACCATTACTCACACTAATACCACTTGCCTCTTGCCCACGGTGTTGCATAGCAAAAAGCGCATAATACGCATAAGTACTAGCATTTTTTGAATTAATAACTCCTACAACTGCACACATTTTAAATTCCTAAAAAATCATTGATTGAATACATTTTTGCTTCTTGCTTACTAAGCCAAATAGCGATTTTAATCGCACCTTTAGCAAAAGTCGCCCTTGAAGTAGCGGTATGATTAAGTTCTAAAAATTCTCCATCTTCATAAAAACCTACTGTATGACGTCCTACTATATCGCCACCCCTTAAACTCATCACGGCAATCTCATCTTTGCTTCTTTCACCTATAATGCCATCTCTTCCACTTACTCTTACTTTTTCAAGTTCTAAATTTCTAGCTTTTGCTACACTTTGAGCTAAAGTCATAGCTGTACCACTTGGTGCATCTTTTTTATGGCGATGATGCATTTCTAAAATTTCTATATCAAAATTTCTTAGCATTTGACTGGCTTTACTAGCAAGATAGTTTAAAACCGCAACACCTAAAGACATATTGGTCGCATAAAAAATCGGCATCACTTCACTAGCACTTTGCATCAAATGTAAAATTTTCTCATCAAGCCCTGTTGTACCTATTACCAAAGGTTTAGGTATAGTTCTTGCATAATTTAAAAGCTCATGAGTTCCACTTGGGGAAGAAAAATCAATAATCACATCGCTTTTTTCAAAAAGCTCTCCTAAATTTCCACCCTTATCATAAAGTATCGAAATTTGTGCTTGTGTTTCGCTTTTTAAACATTCTTCAATCTGTTTTCCCATTCGTCCTTTAGCGCCATAAATTCCTATTTTAATCATCTTTTTCCTTGAAAATAAAATATTGATTTTAGCATTTATTTTGTAAATTTTAAATAATAAAATTAAGCTTTATGGTTTTTTAATTTATATAAATTATCTAACAATTTTGCTTCTTCTCCTAAGCCCTTGCTATGATAAAATTTTAAATTTTTACTAAGATATTTTTGCTCTACCCAGCCACCAAAATCATGTGGATAAAGATAGTTTTGTTTTTCTTGATGATTGTTGTTAAGATAATTAGGTATTTCTAAAGCTTCATTATTTTTTACATAGTTTAAAGCTTCATTGATAGCTTTGTAGCTTGCATTAGATTTGATTGTGCTTGCTAAATAAACTACGCATTGGGCTAGGATAATTCTTGCTTCAGGATAACCTATATTTTTAACAGCCTCTAGAGTCGAAACCGCTAAATTTAAAGCATTTGGATCGGCATTTCCGATATCTTCACTTGAAAAAATCACCAAACGCCTAGCGATAAAATCCGCACTTTCTCCTGCATCAATAAGTCTTGCAAGATAATAAATAGCTGCATCAACGTCACTTCCGCGTAAACTTTTTATCATTGCACTTGCTAAAATATAATGTGTATCTTTTGAGCTAACACCTTCACTATTTATGGTGTTGCGAAGTTTTTTAAGATTTTCAAGACTGATATGTTTTTCATTTAAAACCAAGACAAATTCAAGCAAATTTAGCATAGCTCTTGCATCAGCACTTTTCAGTAGAAAATCTTTAGCTTCTTTATCAATACTAAATTTCATTTTTTCTTGTACACGCAAGAGTAAAGTTTCAAGTTCCTTTACCCCTAAAGATTTAAATTCAAAAAGCATGGAACGACTTCTTATACCAGAACTTAGAACAAAATAGGGATTTTCAGTGCTTGCGCCGATTAAAATTAAACGGTAATTTTCCATAGGAATTAAAAGCATTTCTTGTTGGGTTTTGCTAAGGCGGTGAATTTCATCAATAAAAATTAAAGGCTTATAAAGACTATTTTTATAATTATCTAAAATTTTTCTTAGTTCTTCGAGTTTAAAATTTCCTCCATCAAATTCATAAAAATCTAAGCCAAATTCTTTGGCTACAACTCTAGCAAAAGTTGTTTTTCCAGAACCTGCCGTTCCAAAAAAAATACTATGAGGAAGTTTTTGTAAAGCAGTAAATTTTTTGAAAATTTCTATAAGCTCATATTGTCCTAAAATATCATCAAAATTTTCAGGGCGAAAGGTCAAAGCTAGGCTCATTAATTTAAATCCATATTTGAAAATTCACTACCATTAATTTTTAGTTGAGGATTGGCTAAGCTATCATAAGATAAATTTAGAAAAAAGTTATTATTTTCTTTTAAAAAATATTGATTTAAACCTCCATAATCTTTTGTCCAAGGAAAAATTTCATCAGGCTCATCTGAACTGATAACTTGTAATTTTGCTTGATAAGAGTTGTTAATATTTAAATTGCCTTGTAGACTGATATTTTGTTTATTTTTTTCAAGAATTAAATTTTGTATTTCTAGATCAAGATTTTTTTGAATAAAATGAGAGATATTGAAATTTGAGTTAAGAAATTTATTTATGGTTATATTAAATTTTGTTTTGTCAAAATTTAAATTCTGACCCAATAAAGATTTAAGATCAATATCAATTTCATTGGATTTTCCTTGTATGTTTAAGTTTATTGTTGAATTTTCTTCATTAAAATTTACTAGATTTTTGCTATAAAAAGAATTGATTTTATTGTTATCTAACACAAGATAATCAAAGTTGATTTGTTGTTGGCTTTTGCTAAATAAATTTAATTCATAAAATTGTACAGGATTGTTAAAAAATTGTTCGTAATTTAAATTTTGCAACACAAATTTAGTATAAAATTGAGAAAAATTAATCATATCAAAATGTATTTTAATGTTTTTAATTTCTAAATTTTTATTCATTAAAGCTTCAATATATCCGCCGTTTATGATGGTATCTCCACCTTCATTGCTTAAATTTATATCTTTAATATTTAGAAATATTTTAGAGTTGTTATCGTGTAATTTGAGAGTAAAAGTTCCTAATTTATTGTTTTTTAACACTTTATCTAAAAAATCAAAAGGATTTGTAAAATTTCCTTTTATAATTTTATTTAACAAAAAATAATTATTAAATTTAAGGTCGATTTTGGTTGAAAGCTGTGTATGAGAGTGATTTAAAGTAAAACTTCCCTTAGAAGTTAAAAAACCTTTTTTGAAGTAAATATCTGTAATTGTATAATCAGGATTGCTGTTTTTAATAAATTTATTAAATAAAAGTTCGTTAGTGTATCCTATATAAAATATATGAATAATAAAACCTAATATAAAACAAAAAACAATAAAAATCCATTTTTTCATTATTTGCCTTAGATGAAAATATAAGTGTTATTTTATAAATTGCTTGTTAAAAAAGAGTTTAAATTTTTATTTAAGAGTAATGAAGTAGTTTGCCGAAGAATGATTTTTATAAATCCCTTGTTAAGGGATTTATATTAATAAGCTTTTTTATAACATTGAATTTCAATTTTTCTAGCTACTGGAATAGCCTGAGTATTTGGTGTAGCAGGTATTCCATAAGAAATTTTACTTTCTAAAAAATTTCCAACCTGTAAATCTTTAAAAGTTCCATCTTTATCTGTTCCAAAAATACCACAATCATCCATTTCTATTTCGGTATTTGGTAGAACTTTTATAGCCATTTGTCCGCCATAAATAGAGTCAATAAGCAAGGTTTTATTGTTATCATAAATTTGTGCAATAGTACCTTCAAGTTTTAGACTATCTGCAAAAAGCATTGAGCTAGCTAAAAGTGCTGATGTGAATAAAATACTTTTTTTCATAATTATTTCTCCTTAATGTAAAGTGATGACATTATAAAATTTTTAAGTGAAGTGAATGTGAAATTAAAAATTTTTGACTTTCATAAAATTAATACGCTTTAATTATTTTCAAAAAAAGCTTGTGGAAAAAGATATAAACCTTCATTAAAAGGAGCTTTGATTAGAGTATATTGAAGATGAAATGGGGTAATGGAGTTAATAGATTGTTCTAAAAAAAGTAGTGCAGTAAAAAGCATCTTTATCTGTACTTATGATAAATTTTCTGCCTAAATGTTCCAAAGCTTTAGCAACTATTTTTTGTTTGGTTTTTTCATCAAATTTTAATCTTTTAATAGCAATTTTATGACTCAGTTTTAAAAAATCATCCATAGAGCTTAAGATAACTTGGTCTTTAGCATTTTTGTCATCATCTGTTGTAGCATGTATGAGTATAGTTGGAGAAGTTTTAACTACCATAGCGATATGAGAATAAGGGCTTTGACTTAAATTTTCTATTAAAAAACTTTCACTTCCTATTCCTGCACGAAAGACAAGATCACCTATTTCAAGAAAAGGTAGATAGGGTTTTTTGATGATTTGATTTGAAGGATTGGAATTTATAAAGAAACCCAAAATTCCAATCAATAAAAATAAAATTAAGAAAAAATATAAAATTTTATTTAAGTAAAACAAGCTATTTTCTATCTTTTTTAGCAAGAAAAACATTGCTGCTTTGATTATTATCATTGTTAAATAACACTAAAACTCTGATTTTAGCAGAATCTTTATTGATTGTTTTTTCTTCAATTTGAATATTTTTAACACCACCCATTCTTTTTGCTTTGGCTGCATTTTCAGCAACAACTTGAGTGATTTTATCACTAACAAATGTTTTTTCTTCATCGCTTTTAGCTTCGCTAAGATCAATGTAACTCATAACAGATTTAGTATTACCACTGTAAAGATCTTTTGTAAAATTTTTAGCTAAATCTTCAGGATTTGAAGAACCGCAAGCCACTAAAAAAAAGGCAACTAAAGCCAAGAAAGAAAGTTTAAAAAATTTCATTTTTTTCTTTTGATAGTATAAATTAAAATATTCATAATTATAGCAAAATAATTCAAAATTATTTTTTTATTCTTGTTTATAATGGTTACATTAGAAAATATATTTTTTTTAAAAAAGCTATAAATTTAAACACATATAAGTTGGAGTTAAAATATCCTATTTTATTATCGAATAAAAATGATACAAAAGGATAGGATATGGAAATTTTTTTAGCTTTATTGGGTTTTTTCTCGTTAGGATTGATAGTTTGGCTTTTGCTAAAAGATTATACTACTCCAGCACTAGCTTTTATAAGTGTAAGTATTAGTGTAGCTTGTATTTTACTTATTCTTGAACGGCTTGGTTTTGGCGTGGGTGTAGCTTTAGGGGTTAAAGGAGGTGTTTTTGATATTAAAACATTGGTTGTTTTTATTAAAGATGGAGTCAAAAGCGTAACGGATACGGCAGCTTTGTTTGTTTTTTCTATACTCTTTTTTAGTGTTTTAAATGCAAGTGGTTTTTTTACTAAAATTTTAAATGCATTTTTATCAAAAATGAAAGCTAATATATATCAAGTTTGCATTCTTACTGTTTTTATTGCTGCTGCTGTACATTTAGATGGTTCGGGTGCTTCTACTTTTCTTATTGTAATACCTGCATTATTACCTATTTATGAGCGTTTAAGTATAAGAAAGACTTCAATGTTATTGATTATTACTTCAGCTATGGGGGTTATGAATGTTATTCCTTGGGGTGGTCCTACTTTAAGAGCGGCTACTAATATAGGAATGGATGCAAATTTGCTTTGGCACCATATTATACCTATTCAGATTGTAGGTTTAGTATTATCCCTTCTTTTGGCAATTTGGATTGCTAAGATAGAAATAAAAAGAGGCGCAGGCGCAGGTAACTTGTCGGGAATAAAATTAAATATAGAAAAAAGCGAGCACCATAATGAAAAATGGTTTTGGTTAAATTTACTTGTAACTATTGGGGTTATTGGGCTTTTAATTAGTGGTATTATTCCTAGTTATATTTGCTTTATGATAGGGCTTGTAATAATTTTACCGCTTAATTATCCTAATTTAAAAATAGCTAAAAAAGTTTTAGATCGTGCAAGTGCTGGTGCAATGCTTATGTATATTACTTTAATTGGTGCTGGGATATTAATAGGCGTATTTGATAAAAGTGGTATTATGGAGAAAATGGGTGTTTTGATTTTAAATTTCGTTCCAGATTATTTAGGTACTTATATTCCTTTAATGGTAGGGATATTGGCTGTTCCAATGGCAATTATTTTTTGTACGGATTCTTATTTTTATGGAGTGATGCCTATAGTTTTGAGTGTAACTAAGGCTTTTGGTGCTGAACCTTTGACTATAGCTATTATCATGGTGATAGCAAGAAATTGTGCGACATTTATTTCTCCTGTTGTGCCTGCAACTTTGCTAGGTTGTGGTTTAGCAGAGGTTAATATTAGAGATCATATCAAAAGAAGCTTTTTTTATATATGGGGTATAAGTATTATTTGCTTGATTTTTGCTGAGGTAGCTGGGATAATATAATTAAAATAAAAGAACTTTTGATTTTTCAATGATTAGCTCATTGTTTTATGATATTTTTGAGTCAAAAATTTATAAAAATATAAGCGTTTTTTTGTATTATTTTATTTTGCTTTAGAGAAAAATTATAAATTTAAACTTATAAGAATATTTTTTAAGTTGAAAGTAAAATTTTAAAACGGAGAAATGATGTACAAAAAACAAAATTTACCAGAACTTACCTTAAGGGGTTTGGTTTTGGGAAGTATTTTAACTATTATTTTTACAGCTTCAAATGTATATTTAGGGTTAAAAGTGGGACTTACTTTTTCATCATCAATTCCAGCTGTGGTCATCTCCATGGCGGTTTTGAGTCTTTTTAAGACTTCAAATATTTTAGAAAATAATATGATTCAAACTCAAGCTTCAGCAGCAGGAACTTTATCATCAGTTATTTTTGTTATCCCAGGACTTTTTATGTGTGGGTATTGGAGTGAATTTCCACTTTGGCAAACTTTTATGATATGTCTTTGTGGTGGCGGACTTGGAGTGCTTTTTACTATACCATTAAGAAGGACTATGGTGGTTGAAAGCAAGCTTGCTTATCCTGAAGGTAGAGCTGCAGCTGAAATTTTAAAAGTAGCCAATAAAGATCAGAGTAGTAAAAAAGGAAAACAAGGCATTAAAGAAATAGCATTAGGCTCTTTTATAGCTGCTATTTTTAGTTTGTTAAGCAATGGTTTTAAACTCGCTGCAAGTGAGAGTAATTTTGCTTTTATTTGGAATAAAATGGCTTTTGGTTTTTCTATGGGATATTCTTTGGCACTTTTAGGGGCAGGTTATTTAGTTGGTTTAGCAGGTGCTATAGCTCTTTTTGTAGGTATGTTTTTAGCTTGGGGTATTTTTACTCCCTATCTTTCAAATTTTGAATTCGATAGTGCAAAAAATGCCGTAGATTTAGCTTCTAGTGTATGGAGTTCTAAAGTAAGGCTTATAGGAACAGGAGCTATTGCTATAGCAGCGCTTTGGACTTTAATAGAACTTTTAAAACCCGTTATTGAAGGTATTAAAGAAATTGTTAAAAATGTTAAAATTACTAATCAAGAAAAAAATGAAAGAACAAATATAGACCTTTCTTTAAAAAGTATTTTTATACTTTTTGTTTTAATGGTTGTGGGTTTATTTATTACTTTTTATAGTTTTGTTGAAGATGCTAACTTAAGTATTTATTATCAAATGCTATTTTCATTTGTTGGAACTTTAGTTTCTGTTTTAATAGGTTTTTTTGTTGCAGCAGCTTGCGGATATATGGCAGGACTTGTAGGATCTTCTTCTAGTCCTATTTCTGGAATCGGACTTATTGGTGTTATTATTTCTTCTATTGTTTTTTTGGTTTTAGGTGTGGAACTTTTTCAAGATCCTATGCTTTCTAAATTTGCAGTAGCATTAGCTATTTTTACTACTAGTGTTATTTTAGCTACAGCTGCTATTTCGAATGATAATTTACAAGATTTAAAGACAGGACATTTAGTCGGAGCTACTCCTTGGAAACAACAAGTTGCTTTACTTGTAGGCTGTGTTTTTGGTGCTTTGGCTATAGTTCCTGTTTTAAATTTGCTTTATCAAGCCTATGGTTTTGTCGGAGCAATGCCAAGAGAAGGTATGGATGCTTCATCAGCTTTAGCAGCACCGCAAGCAAATTTAATGAGTACTATCGCCCAAGGAATTTTTCATCACAATATAGAGTGGGGTTATATGGCTTTTGGTGTATTTGTAGGAATTTTAATGATTATTATAGATAAAATTTTAAGAAGAACACAGAAAATGTCTTTGCCGCCTTTAGCCGTTGGAATAGGTATTTACCTTCCCCCTGCTGTAAATATACCTTTAGTTATAGGCGGAATTTTAAAATATATTGTAATGCAACACTTGACTAAAAAATATGCAAAAAATTCTCATAAAGAAGAAAAACTTGCAAGTTGTGAGCAAAGAGGCACGCTTTTTGCTTCAGGGCTTATAGTGGGTGAAAGTATTTTTGGGGTAATTATCGCAGGAATTACTGTATTTTCAGTAAGTATGGGTGGTAGTGAAAATCCTTTAGCTTTAAATTTAGCAAATTTTCATGATAGTGAGCTTTTCGCACTTATCTTTTTTGTGGGAGTTGTATTATATTTCATTAAGCGTATTGTTAAAAAAGATGCTTAATTTTTGGGGTTAAAACCCTATTTAATCCATTCTGATATAATTTTTCTTTTGCAATTATCATTCAAGGATTAAATATGGAAAATTTATATGCTTTAATACTTGGAATTATAGAAGGTCTGACTGAGTTTTTACCTGTTTCTTCAACAGGACATATGATTTTAGGTACGACTATTTTAGGTATCGATATAGATGAGTTTTGGAAAAGCTTTTTGATTATCATCCAGCTTGGTTCTATTTTGGCGGTAATTTTTGTATTTTGGCGTAAATTGTTTCAAGGGCTTGATATTTGGTTAAAACTTGCAGTGGGATTTTTTCCTACCGGAGTTATAGGGCTTTTTGTGGCAAAATACTTAAATGCTTTATTTAATGGTTGGGTTGTGGTTGGAATGCTCATTTTTGGTGGTGTTGTGCTTATTCTTATAGAACTTGCGCACAAAAATAAACAATATCGTATCAATTCTTTAGAAGAAATAAGCTTTAAACAAGCTTTTTGTATAGGTATTTTTCAATCTTTAGCCATGATTCCTGGCACTTCAAGGAGTGGAGCAAGTATTATTGGTGGGCTTTTGTTAGGATTTAATAGAAAAGTGGCTGCTGAGTTTAGTTTTTTGCTTGCCATTCCAACGATGATTATCGCTACAGCTTATAGCATTTATAAAGAGCCTGAGCTTCTTGGCAATGCAAATTCTTTAATTCCTTTAGGCATAGGTTTTATCACTGCTTTTATTGTTGCAGTTTTAGTTATAAAATTTTTCTTAAAATTTATTTCTAAATTCGACTTTATCCCTTTTGGAATTTATCGTATTATTTTAGGATTTGTTTTCTTTTATTTGTATTATAGTGGGATTTTAAATGCTGGAAGTGAATTTAAGCTATAAATAAATATTAAATTTATTCTAAGATTTTTTTTAAAAATAAGCTGAATTTCAAAAATAATTAAGTCTTAGAAAGTTAAAATTAGAACTTTATAAACACTCACAGGGTAAGTGAGCGACAAAGGGTTAAAAATATGGAAAAAGAAGTTATTGCGTATTTGGACAATGAGACGATAATTGACTCTCAAAGTGTGAAAAATACAAATTTAAAAGAAATTTATTTTGATAATTCTAAAGAAAGTTTAGAAGTGATACGCCATTCTTGTGCGCATTTGATGGCACAGGCGATTAAGAGCTTGTATCCTGAGGCTAAATTTTTCGTTGGTCCTGTTATAGAAGATGGATTTTATTATGATTTTCGTGTAGAAAGTAAGATTGGCGAAGAAGATTTAGTAAAAATTGAAAAAAAGATGAAAGAACTTGCTGAAGCAAAGATTGAAATTTCAAAATATGAAATCACAAAAAACGAAGCTTTGGCTAAATTTCAAAATGATGATTTAAAACAAGAAGTTTTATTGCGTATTCCTGATGGAGCTGTAAGTATTTATAAACAAGGTGAATTTGAAGATTTGTGTCGTGGTCCTCATGTGCCAAATACGAAATTTTTACGCTTTTTTAAACTCACTCGTGTTGCAGGAGCGTATTTGGGTGGCGATGAAAAAAGAGAAATGCTTACTCGAATTTATGGGACTGCTTTTGCAGATAAGGAAAGTTTAAAAGAGTATTTAACCATTATTGAAGAAGCTAAAAAACGCGATCATAGAAAGCTTGGAACAGAGCTTAAACTTTTTACTTTTGATGATGAGATCGGAGGAGGCCTTCCTATCTGGTTAAGTAATGGTGCAAGACTTAGATCTAAACTTGAACATATGCTTTATAAAATTCATCGTTTGCGTGGTTATGAGCCTGTGCGTGGGCCTGAGCTTTTAAAAGCAGATGCATGGAAAATCAGTGGGCATTATGCAAACTATAAAGAAAATATGTATTTTACACAAATTGATGAACAAGAGTATGGTATTAAGCCTATGAACTGTGTGGGGCATATTAAAATTTATCAAAGTGATGTAAGAAGCTATCGTGATTTGCCTTTGAAATTTTTTGAATACGGCGTAGTGCATCGTCATGAAAAAAGTGGGGTTTTGCACGGACTTTTTAGAGTGAGAGAATTCACTCAAGATGATGCACATATTTTTTGTATGCCAAGTCAGATTAAAGAGCAGGTTTTAGAAATTTTAGCTTTTGTGGATAATTTGATGAAATTATTTGATTTTAGCTATGAAATGGAAATTTCAACTAAACCTGAAAAAGCCATAGGTGATGATGAAATTTGGGAAGTGGCGACTAAGGCTTTAAAAGAAGCTTTAGATGAACAAGGTTTAAAATACGGCATCGATGAAGGTGGCGGGGCTTTTTATGGGCCAAAGATTGATATTAAAATCACTGATGCTTTAAAAAGAAAGTGGCAATGTGGAACCATACAAGTAGATTTTAACCTGCCAAGTCGTTTTAAACTTGAATACACTGATAGTGATAATGAAAAAAAACAACCTGTAATGTTGCATCGTGCGATTTTAGGTTCTTTTGAAAGATTTATAGGAATTTTAACCGAGCATTGTGCGGGTGAGTTTCCGTTTTTTATCGCACCAACTGCGGTGGGTATAGTGCCAATAGGCGAAGCACATATTGCTTACGCAAAAGAAATTCAAAAAGAATTATTAGAGCTTAATATCGATAGCGAGGTGTATGAAAAAAATGAGAGCTTAAGTAAAAAAATTCGTATCGCTGAAAAGCAAAAATTACCTATGATTTTAGTTTTAGGCGATGATGAGGTGGTAAAGCGTAGCGTTGCTTTAAGAGATAGAAGAGCTAAAGAACAAAAAAATCTTAGCTTGGACGAATTTATTAAATTAGTTAAGGAGAAAATGAGTGAGGTACACTTTTGAGTAAAGAAAAAGAAGTATTGCTCAATGAAGAAATAAGAGCGGATGAAATCAGATGTGTTGGCGATGATGGCAAAGTTTATGGTATTATCAGTAGTGATGAAGCTTTAGAAATTGCAAATCGTTTAGGACTTGATCTTGTAATGATAGCTGCAGATGCTAAGCCACCTGTTTGCAAGATCATGGACTATGGTAAATTCCGTTATCAACAAGAGAAAAAACAAAAAGAAGCAAAGAAAAAACAAAAAGTGATTGATATAAAAGAAATCAAACTTTCTGTAAAAATTGCTCAAAATGATATTAATTACAAGGTAAAACATGCTTTAGAATTTTTAGAACAAGGTAAGCATGTGAGATTTCGTGTGTTCTTAAAAGGACGTGAAATGGCAACTCCTGAAGCAGGTGTAGCTTTGCTTGAAAAAATTTGGACTATGATAGAAAATGAAGCTAATCGTGACAAAGAGCCAAATTTTGAAGGTCGTTATGTAAATATGCTTGTAACTCCAAAAAAAGCTTAATCCACTTTTGTGGATAAGGCTTTTAAAGGTTTTAAATTTTGAAAGAAAATCCTTCTTTTTTAAAAGAGCAAATTATAACTTATCTTGGAAATAAAAGAGCACTTTTAAGTTTTTTAAATAATGGCTTTAAGGTAGCTAAAAAAGAACTTGGTAAAGATAAATTTAGTTTTTGTGATATATTTAGTGGCTCAGGTGTTGTAAGTCGTTTTGCAAAAGCACACTCAAATTATATTTTAGCCAATGATTTAGAAGATTATTCAAAACTCATCAATGAGTGTTATCTTGCTAATAAAGACAAAGATTTACTTCAAAATATAAAAAAGTATTATAAAAATTTAATCCAAAATTTAGATTTTCAAAAAGGTTTTATCAGTGAGCTTTATGCTCCAAAAGATGATGATGATATTAAAAAAAATGAAAGGGTTTTTTATACTTTTAAAAATGCTTTATATCTTGATACTATAAGGCAAAAAATCGAAAATGAAATTCCAAAAGAATTGAGGCATTTCTTTATAGCTCCTTTGATTTATGAAGCCAGTGTTCATTCAAATACTAGCGGAGTTTTTAAAGGTTTTTATAAGGGTAAGGATGGCATCGGAAAATTTGGTGGCGAAGGACAAAATGCACTTAAACGCATTAAAGGAGAAATAGAGCTTAAAATGCCTATTTTTTCAAATTTTTCTTGTGAATTTGAAGTGATGCAAAAGGATGCAAACATGCTTGCAAAAGAACTTGATTTTTTTGATGTAGTGTATCTTGACCCCCCTTATAATCAGCACCCTTATAGTTCTAATTATTTTATGCTAAATTTAATTGCAAATTATAAAAAACCTGAAGAAATTTCTAAAATCAGTGGCATTCCAAAGGATTGGAACCGCAGTACTTTTAATAAGTCAAAATTTGCCCAAGATGCTTTATTTGAACTTATTAATGATTTAAAAGCAAGAGTGATTTTACTTTCTTATAATTGTGAAGGTTTTGTAAAAAAAGAAATTTTTTTAAAGCGCTTAAGCACTCTTGGAAAATGCCGGATTTTAGAGCAAAAATATAATACTTTTAGAGCTTCTCGCAATCTTAAAAATCGCAACATCCATCTTCATGAGCAACTTTATATTTTAGTTAAAAATTAGTTTTTCGTGCTAAAATTGCACTTAAAAATGAGGAGGGATTTATGAAACTAAAATTATCTTTTTGTACATTAATGGCATTTGGTTTTTCTAACTATCTTTTTGCTTCAGCTATTGATCCAAAGTTATTTTCAAGAATATCTTGATTTTGCCAGTAATAAAGGCAAATTTCAAGTAGGTCAAATTGGCTTTTAAATTTTAGCAAAAAATCCTAGTCAAAATATCTCTTTTAATGTGCCTATGATTGATTTTTCTACTTCAAATCGTGGAGGAAAATTCCAAGGAGAATTTACCAATATAGGACAATCTTATATAGTCAGTGCTTCTCATATGAGTACAAGTTTAAATACTGGGAAGTAAATAAAGGCTATGTGAAACAAGGTAGTGTTTTACACTTTGGAGGTGTAGCAAATAGAATCGTAAGCTCAAGTGATAATTTTACTTATAAAAAAGAAAATGTGGATTTTGCTGTTTTAAAAATGAGTAAGATTAGTCTCAATAAAAGTGCAAATTTGAGTAAAGATTTAAATCTTATTGAAAAAGATTCTGGCGATGGTGGAGAGTGGAGATATTTATGAATACAAGGATCCATTTTGGGATAGTTGTCAAAGTGGAAAATGTGATTATTCAAAAGGCAAAGGCAAGCTTTTTGATAGTTCGCGTTATGAGTACTTTGTAAGAGAGGGAAGTGGTATTGTAGCTTTAGGTTTTGAAGATACAAATAAAGTACCCATTAAGATTTTTGATTCTAATGAAATTAATTTAGGAGGTTTTGTCAGTTTAGCTCCTAAAAATACTGAAGATAAGCGTTTTAAGTTGCAATTTCTTAATTATACCAATGATAAAAGAAATCCTTTTACAAGTTCTTCAACACCTGGGGATTCTGGAAGTGGAGTTTATGTTTATGATAAGATTGATAAAAAATGGTATTTAGTAGGTGCAGTAAGTACGAGTAATTGTAATGCCCATTTTACTGATGGATATACTTGTTCACAGGTTGATTATGCTTTGATCAATCAAGTAAAGATCAATGAATTTCAAAATACTCATAAAATAGCCATAGGATCTGGAACTTATACACTTAGTAGCGATGGTTTGGTGAAAGATGGTAAAAAAATAGAAAATGTAAGTTTGATTTCTAAGACTAATGTGGGTTATGTAAGCTATAAAAATTCTTTTGATGATAAAAATAATTGTGATAAGAGAATTGAAGAAATGCAAAATAGCAAGGATTTGTATTTTTCTCAAAATGGAAATATAAATTAAATAGCGATGTGGATTTAGGCGCTAGTGTTTTAAATTTGATAAAAATTCAAATTGGCAAATAACAGGCGATAAATGGCTTATACATGGCGGAATTTATGCTGATAAGGGTTCAAGGTAGAATATAATGTTAAAACCAAAAAAGATGATTTTCTTTATAAAATGGGTGAAGGAGAGCTTGTTGTCAAAAGTCAAAGTGTGGATACAGGACTTAGAATGGGTGAGGACCAAGGTAAGTCTTGAGGGTGAAGGTTTAAGTTTTGGCGAAATTTATATGAATGGCAGAACTTTGGATTTATCAGGGGCTTAACATTAAATTTTGATCAAATTAAAACTGACTCTAATAATGTTTTTATCACAAGTTCTTAATCAGGAATACATTTAAATTTAGAAAACAAGCAAGATTATCTTTATCATGGCAATATCTTTTCAGATGAAGCTGTAACAATGAGTGCCAATACAGACAAAGCTTTGATTTTTGATGGTAATATTTACAATAAAGAAGGTGTTTTTAGGACAGAAAATGCCAAGTTAAATTTTCAAGGACATGCTAGAATACACGCTTATGTAAGCAAAGAACAAGCTAAAAAACTTCAAGAACATGGTTTAAGTGCTTTAACTAAGCCTGTAAGTTTTACACAAGAAGATTGGGTTTTTGTTTTAAAAGAGCTTAATTTAGAAAAAAAGCGAGTTTTATTTAGGGCGTAATGTAAGCTTAAAAGTAGAAAACCTTAATGCTAAAAATTCCAAAATAGAGCTTGGAAGTAAAAATTTGTGGATCGATGAAAAAGATGGGGAAAATATTATTGATAAGACTGATGATTATTCTTATGGAGATGTTGTATAAACAGGAGTTGGCAAAGAAATGGCTTTTGAGCAAAAGCTTTAAAATACCCAAAATGCTAAGATAGAAAAGGTTTATTTTAGTGTAAATTTAAATCTTGATCATTCTGATGTTACTTTGCAAAACACATTTTTTAGTGGTAATATCAAAGGTATCAATGATACGCAAAAAAATCTTGCGATTAAAGATTCTTTGCTTGAGTCTCATATACAAATGAGCAATCTTCAAGTAGAAAAAAGTGCTATTTATAGGAAAGTTGATGCAAAAAAAAATTAAGTGCAAATAATACAATATTTAAAATCAATGTGGATTTTGAAAATTCTAAAGCAGATTATATTAATTCTAAGGAAAGCACACAAGGAGTAAATAATACTTTAGTATTAATTTTTCTTAATAATCCTAGTAAAAAGCGGGTTTAAATATCTTACTAGCTCATTTAAAAGATGAAAATAAACATTTAACAAGGGAATTTTTTACTATGCCAAATGTGAGCAAGGTTTTAGTACGTATACCCCAAATGTTGTTTTTTCTCATAATGAAGAAAATTTTGCCCAGAGTGGAATTTAGAAAAAATTGATTCTAAGATTAAAGATGAATATTTTTTTTACTAATGATAATACTCAAGCTATTGTAAAAACTAAATCTATACTTGCTCAAGCTATTTTAGGCTCCATGATAGGAGTGGGATAATATGCATAAAAGAATGGGGGAATTACGCAATAATCCTTATGAAAGTGGTGTATGGTTAAGAACTTTTGGATGGGGTACGAGTGATGAGTATAATAGTGGAAAATACTTTGAAATTCAAAGCGGACATGATAAATTAAACGAGTATTCGAATTTCGAGCTTTACAGTGGAGTAAGGTTTTTATAGTGATTTTGTTTTAGATATATTTATTATCAAAATGAAATAAATGCAAATTTTATTCCAGGAAATCAAGGTAGATTAGATGATAATGATGGTTCGCATAATATTATCTTAAGTGCTGAGTTAGGTTATAGAAAAGCTTATGATAAATTTTATCTTGAGCCGAGTTTGGAATTTATCAGTGGTTATGTAGGGGCTATGGATCTAAAAGGAGATATTGCTAGTTTAAAACGATTTTCTTATATTCCTTTAGTCGTAAAAACAGCATTTTTCATAGGAAGTCAAAATTAAAATTTAAATTTTAGAACAGGACTTGGTTTGTATGCGGATCCGATTAAAGCAGGAGATCAAATCTTGGAGGATCAAGCAAGTCAGAGAAGATATGAAGGAAAAAAGATCAAAGAATGTTTATAAATTTAGGAAATGATTATAAGCTTAACGATAAAACACGCTTTAGTTTTGAATTTGAAAAGACATTTTTTGGCGATTTAAATGTAGATTGGAGTGCAAATGCTAATTTAAGATATAGTTTTTAAATAAAAAATAATTTAAAAATTGTATTTTTATTTTAAGCTTTTTTGTTTATAATACTTGCTTTTACATTTAAAGGATAAAGATGAAAATAAAAGCTGGGATTTTAGGAGCGAGTGGTTATGCGGGAAATGAACTTGTTCGCATTTTGCTTAATCATCCCAAGGTTGAAATTTCTTATTTGGGTTCGAGTTCTAGCGTGGGGCAAAATTATCAAGATCTTTATCCTAACACCCCTTTAAATTTATGTTTTGAAAATAAAAATTTAGATGAACTTGAGCTTGATCTTTTGTTTTTGGCTACTCCGCATGAATTTAGTGCTAAGCTTTTAAATAAGAATTTGTTAAAAAAGATGAAAATCATTGATTTAAGTGCGGATTTTCGTCTTAAAAATCCTAAAGATTACGAGCTTTGGTATAAATTCACTCATCCTAATCAAGAGCTTTTGCAAAATGCAGTTTATGGACTTTGCGAGCTTTATAAAGAAGAGATAAAAAAAGCAAGTTTGGTGGCAAATCCAGGTTGCTATACCACCTGTTCTATCTTAAGTCTTTATCCGCTTTTTAAAGAAAAGATTATTGATTTTAACTCAGTTATTATTGATGCAAAAAGTGGAGTAAGTGGAGCAGGAAGAAGTGCAAAGGTGGAAAATCTTTTTTGTGAAGTTAATGAAAATATCAAAGCTTATAATTTAGCTTTGCATCGCCATACTCCTGAAATTGAAGAGCATTTAAGCTATGCAGCCAAAAAGAAAATCACTCTACAATTTACCCCTCATCTTGTGTCTATGCAAAGAGGAATTTTAATCAGTGCTTATGCAAATTTAAAAGAGGATTTGCAAGAACAAGATATACGCGATATTTATACAAAATACTATCAAAACAATAAATTCATAAGGCTTTTACCGCCGCAGTCGCTTCCGCAGACTCGGTGGGTTAAATCAAGCAATTTTGCGGATATAAATTTTAGTGTAGATCAACGCACAAAGCGTGTTATTGTGCTTGGTGCTATTGATAATTTAATCAAAGGTGCAGCAGGACAAGCTGTTCAAAATATGAATTTAATGTTTGATTTTGATGAAGATGAAGGACTTAAATTCTTTGCAAATTTGTAAAGGATAAAAATGTTAATACGAGCTATGCAAAAAAGCGATTATGAAGCCGTTTATAAGCTTTGGTGTGAGATAAAAGGCTTTGGGATAAGAAGCATTGATGATAGCAAAGAAAATATAGAAAATTTTTTAGATAGAAACCCAAATCTTAGCGTTGTAGCAGTGATTGATGAAGAAATTGTAGGAAGTATACTTTGCGGGCATGATGGACGCACAGGAGGATTTTATCATGTATGTGTACATAAAGATCATAGAAAAAAGGGCATAGCGCACGAGATGACAAAATTTTGTCTTGAGGCTTTAAAAGCTCAAAAAATCAATAAAATCGCCCTGATCGCTTTTAAAAACAATGATTTAGGCAATGAGTTTTGGAAACATTATGGTTTTACTTTAAGAGAAGATGCGAATTATTACGATCTTTCTTTAAATGAGTATAATCAAACTAGCTTTAATGCTTAAGGAATGATCATGCAAAAATATTTAGAAAAAGCCAATGTCTTAATCGA
>CBJMI02800__coassemble_550_pt1 | contig 29875 bp, 24 predicted proteins | sample CBJMI02800__metabat2_low_PE_005 | metagenome-assembled genome bin CBJMI02800 | reverse complement strand
ATATTAAGAAAATACGATCTTGCTAAACCAAATGAATTAGCAGGTGTAAGTGGCAGTATAGATGGAAAACTTTATTTGCCATATCAAAGCGGCATGCAAGTAGAAGAAAATGAAAGTATCGTAGAAGTGATTAAAGAGGGTTGGAATGTACCAAATCGTATTCCTTTTGCGAGTGAAATTTTAGTAGAAGATGGCGAGCCTGTAGTTCAAAATATCAAAGCAGGCGAAAAAGGAACACTCAAATTTTACATCCTTAAAGGCGATGGTTTAGATAGAGTAAAAAATGTTAAAAAAGGTGATATTGTTAAAGAAAAAGGATTCTTTGTAGTGATTGCTGATGAAAATGATAGAGAAGCAAAAAGACACTATATCCCAAGAGAATCTAAGATAGAATTTAACGATAGTGAAAAAATCGATGACGCAAATACTATCATTGCAAGTGCTCCTAAAAAAGAAAGAAAAGTGATTGCAGAATGGGATGCTTATAATAATACTATCATTGCAGAAATTGATGGTGTTGTAAGCTTTGAGGATATTGAAGCAGGTTATAGTGCTGATGAGCAAATTGATGAAGCTACAGGTAAGCGTTCTTTAGTAATTAATGAGTATTTACCTAGCGGAGTTAGACCAACTTTGGTAATTGCAGGAAAAGGTGATAAAGCTGTGCGTTATCACCTTGAACCAAAAACCGTTATTTTTGTTCATGACGGCGATAAAATTGCTCAAGCAGATATTTTAGCAAAAACTCCAAAAGCAGCAGCTAAATCAAAGGATATTACAGGAGGTCTTCCAAGAGTTTCTGAACTTTTTGAAGCAAGAAAACCAAAAAATGCGGCTGTGATTGCAGAAATTGATGGTGTTGTTCGTTTTGATAAGCCTTTGCGTTCTAAAGAAAGAATTATTATCCAAGCAGAAGATGGAACAAGTGCTGAGTATTTAATCGACAAATCAAAACATATTCAAGTAAGAGATGGAGAGTTTATTCATGCAGGTGAAAAACTTACAGATGGAGTTGTTTCGAGTCATGATGTGCTTAAAATTTTAGGTGAAAAAGCCTTGCATTATTATTTGATTTCTGAAATTCAGCAAGTTTATCGCGGACAAGGTGTTGTGATTTCTGATAAACATATAGAAGTTATCGTTTCTCAAATGCTAAGACAAGTAAAAGTTGTAGATAGTGGACATACGAAATTTATTGAAGGTGATTTGGTTTCAAGACGTAAATTCCGTGAAGAAAATGAAAGAATCATTAGAATGGGTGGAGAACCAGCTATTGCCGAGCCTGTGCTTTTAGGTGTAACAAGAGCAGCGATTGGAAGTGATAGTGTGATTTCTGCGGCTTCATTCCAAGAAACTACCAAAGTTTTAACTGAAGCAAGTATAGCAGGTAAATTTGACTACTTAGAAGATTTAAAAGAAAATGTTATTCTAGGTAGAATGATTCCTGTTGGAACAGGGCTTTATGGCGAACAAAATTTAAAACTTAAAGAACAAGAATAAAACTCTATTTTATAGCCCTTCGGGGCTATATTTCCTCATTTTCAATCTTTTTAACTAAAATATAAGCAAAAATTAGATATCATCCAAAGTTTATTACATTTTTAAAGAAAGGAATTATTGTGCCTACCATAAATCAATTGGTTAGAAAAGAGCGCAAAAAAGTTTTAGAAAAATCTAAATCTCCAGCGCTTAAAAATTGTCCACAAAGAAGGGGAGTTTGCACTAGGGTTTATACTACAACACCTAAAAAACCAAACTCAGCGTTAAGAAAAGTTGCCAAAGTAAGACTTACTAGTGGCTTTGAAGTGATCAGCTATATTGGCGGTGAAGGTCATAACTTACAAGAACACAGCATTGTTTTAGTGCGTGGTGGTAGGGTAAAAGACTTACCAGGGGTTAAATATCACATCGTTCGTGGTGCTCTTGATACAGCAGGTGTTGCAAAAAGAACAGTTTCTCGTTCTAAATATGGTGCTAAACGCCCTAAAGCAGGCGCTGCAAAATAATCTTCATACAGACAAATCCGTTAGATTTGATTTTGTTTGAGTAAAATTTAAAATTTGAAGGAAAAATAATGAGAAGAAGAAAAGCTCCGGTAAGAGAAGTTTTACCTGATCCGATTTATGGTAATAAAGTAATCACAAAATTTATTAATTCTTTAATGTATGATGGCAAAAAAAGCACAGCTACAACAATTATGTATGGTGCTTTAGAAGCTATCGATAAAAAAGGTGGCGAGAAAAAAGGTATTGATATTTTTAATGATGCGATTGAAAATATTAAGCCTTTATTAGAGGTAAAATCTCGTCGTGTAGGTGGTGCGACCTATCAAGTTCCAGTTGAAGTACGCCCTGCTAGACAACAAGCTTTGGCGATTCGTTGGATTATTTCTTTTGCAAGAAAAAGAAGCGAAAGAACTATGATTGATAAACTTGCAGCTGAGCTTTTGGATGCTGCTAATAGCAAAGGTGCTTCATTTAAGAAGAAAGAAGATACTTATAAAATGGCTGAAGCAAATAAAGCATTTGCTCACTATCGTTGGTAAGGAAGGAGTGTGTATGTCAAGAAATACTCCTTTAAAAAAAGTTAGAAATATCGGTATTGCTGCTCACATTGATGCGGGTAAAACGACTACATCTGAAAGAATTCTTTTCTTTACTGGTATGAGTCATAAAATCGGTGAAGTTCATGATGGTGCTGCAACTATGGACTGGATGGAGCAAGAGAAAGAGCGCGGGATTACTATCACTTCTGCGGCTACAACTTGTTTTTGGAAAGATCATCAAATCAATCTTATTGACACTCCAGGCCACGTGGATTTTACAATCGAAGTTGAAAGATCTATGCGTGTTCTTGATGGTGCTGTTGCGGTATTTTGTTCAGTGGGTGGGGTGCAGCCTCAAAGTGAAACAGTTTGGAGACAAGCAAATAAATATGGTGTTCCAAGAATAGTATTTGTAAACAAAATGGATAGAATCGGTGCAAATTTTTATAATGTAGAAGATCAAATTCGCAACCGTTTAAAAGCTAATCCAGTTCCACTTCAAATTCCAATCGGTGCTGAGGATAATTTTAAAGGCGTAATCGATCTTGTAACTATGAAAGCTTTAGTTTGGGAAGATGATACTAAGCCAACGGATTATGTAGAAAAAGAAATTCCAGCTGAACTTAAAGAAAAGGCAGAAGAATATCGCACAAAAATGATAGAAGCAGTTTCTGAAACTTCAGATGAGTTGATGGAAAAATATTTAGGCGGAGAAGAATTAAGTCTTGAAGAGATTAAAACAGGGATTAAAGCAGGATGTTTAAGTCTTTCTATCGTTCCTATGCTTTGCGGTACAGCGTTTAAAAATAAAGGGGTTCAACCTTTACTTGATGCTGTTGTGGCTTATTTGCCAGCTCCTGATGAAGTGGCAAATATCAAGGGTGAATATGAAGATGGTACAGAAGTTTCTGTAAAATCAACTGATGATGGCGAGTTTGCAGGGCTTGCATTTAAAATCATGACAGATCCATTTGTAGGACAACTTACTTTCGTGCGTGTTTATCGTGGTTGTTTGGAAAGTGGCTCTTATGCTTATAACTCAACTAAAGATAAAAAAGAAAGAATTGGTCGTTTGTTAAAAATGCACTCTAATAAAAGAGAAGAGATTAAAGTGCTTTACGCAGGCGAAATTGGTGCTGTTGTAGGACTTAAAGATACTTTAACAGGGGATACTCTTGCAAGTGAAAAAGATAAGGTAATCCTTGAAAGAATGGATTTTCCAGATCCCGTTATTTCTGTTGCAGTTGAGCCAAAAACTAAAGCTGATCAAGAAAAAATGTCTATTGCTTTAAATAAATTAGCACAAGAAGATCCAAGTTTTAGAGTTTCAACTGATGAAGAAAGTGGCCAAACTATCATTTCAGGTATGGGTGAGTTACACCTTGAAATTATCGTTGATAGAATGCTTCGTGAATTTAAAGTTGAAGCTGAAGTAGGTCAACCACAAGTTGCTTATCGCGAAACTATTAGAAAAACTGTTGAACAAGAATACAAATATGCTAAACAATCAGGTGGTCGTGGCCAGTATGGACATGTATTCTTACGCCTTGAACCACTTGAGCCAGGTAGTGGATATGAATTTGTTAATGATATCAAAGGTGGAGTAATTCCAAAAGAATACATTCCTGCAGTTGATAAAGGTGTTCAAGAAGCATTACAAAATGGTGTTTTAGCAGGTTATCCTGTGGAAGATGTTAAAGTAACTGTTTATGATGGAAGTTATCACGAGGTGGATTCATCTGAGATGGCGTTTAAACTTGCTGCTTCTATGGGCTTTAAAGAAGGTGCTAGAAAAGCAGGTGCTGTGATCTTAGAGCCTATGATGAAAGTTGAAGTAGAAACTCCTGAAGATTACATGGGTGATGTTATTGGAGATCTTAACAAACGCCGTGGTCAAGTAAATAGCATGGATGAGCGTGGTGGAAATAAAATCATCACAGCATTTTGTCCTTTGGCTGAAATGTTTGGTTATTCTACTGATCTTAGAAGTCAAACTCAAGGTCGTGCGACTTATTCTATGGAATTTGATCACTATGATGAAGTTCCTAAAAATGTTGCGGATGAAATCATCAAAAAAAGAAACGGTTAAATTTTTAGCGGGATTTTTCCCGCTTTCTGTCCTCGTAGCTCAGCAGGATAGAGCGCAAAATTCCTAATTTTGAGGCCGTGAGTTCGAATCTCGCCGTGGACACCATTTTATGGGGTGTTATTATGATAAAAATTGCTTTTTTTATAACTTTTGTAATTTCTTTTTTGGCAGCACAAAGCCCAGTAAATTTTAAAGAAGATAATAATATAACAAAAGAACGAAATATATTTAAAGAACAATCTCCAAAACGCATTAAAATTCCAACGCATTAAAATATATGTCAGATCTGATTACGCTAGCACAATTATCACAAGGGTATCGTTACAATAGTGATTCTTTAATTTTAGCTGATTTTATTTTAAAACAAGGAATTAAAGGCGCTGTTTTTGATGTAGGTGCGGGCTGTGGTATCATAGGTATTTTACTTAAAAAAAATATTGCAAATTTAAGTTTATCTTTGATTGATATTCAAAAAGAAAATATAAAATTGATTGAAAAAAATTTAAAATCCAACAAAATACAAGGCGATATTTTTCATGATGATTTTAATCAATTTCAAATCATAAAAAAATTTGACTTCATAGTCTGCAATCCTCCATTTTATAGACAAGGAGCTTACAAGAGTGAAGATCAGCATAAAGCTATAAGTAAATTTCAGGAATTTTTACCCTTGCATAGCTTTTTAGCTAAAACAAATTCTATGCTTAAGCCAAATGGTGCTTTGTATTTTTGCTATGAAGCTTTAGCTTTAGATGAAATTTGTTTTATTTTAAAAGATATGAAAATGAAAATAACAAAGCTTTGCTTTGTACATACACATCAAAACAAAAAAGCAAGACTTGTTTTGATACAGGTAAAAAAAGGTTCAAAATCGCCTTGTGAGATTTTACCTCCTTTTTTTGTATATGAAAATGAAATTTTAAGCAAACAAATGCAAGAAATTCACTTAAGATTTAGGTTAAAAAGTTATGATATTTGATAAAAATTTTTCTTATGCTTTTGATGAAAATGCTTGTGAGAAATGCGGTGGAAGGTGTTGCACTGGAGAAAGTGGCAATATTTTTGCGAGCAAGGAAGAATTAGAAGCATTAAGAAAGCATTTAAATTTAGAAAGCAAAGAATTTGCTGAAAAATACTTGAGAAAAGTGGGCTTTAAAATGAGTTTTAAGGAAGTCGAATGTGAAGATGGTTTTGCTTGCATTTTTTTTGATACTCAAAAAAGAAATTGTAGTATCTACGATTTTCGTCCAAAACAATGCAGAACTTTTCCATTTTGGGAATATTTTAAAACACATCAAAAGGAATTAGAAAAAGAATGTATAGGTATTTGTTATTTGTCTTAGCAGCCTTTTTTTTGGCAGCTTGTGGAAGTTCAAAAATCAATGTTGTTTATCCTGATTATACAAAATATAAAAGCAATGATTTTGATTTAAGGGTTATGAAGGCTTATAATTATGAGTATTATAAACAATACAAAGAAGCCAGAGATGAATTTTTAAGTCTTTATCAAGATTATAATAATACTAATTTTTTAGAAAATGCATTTTTACTTACTTTAGCAAACAATCTTGACAAGCAAGCAGAGTTAGATAATCTAGCAAAGCCTTATTTAAATCAAAATGACAATCTTAAGCGACTTAGTGCTCTTTATGCTTTAAATTCAAATGATATCAACAATGCTCAAAAACTTATGAAAGAGCTTTTAACAAAAAAGGATAGTGATCCTAGAAATTTAGAGCTTTATGGTGATATTTTGGTTAAAAAAAATGATTTAAAAAATGCTACAAAATACTATAGATCTGCTTATAATCAAGTGCAAAATGAAGAAATTTTATTTAAACTCATAGGAATTTATGCGATTTTGAATGATACTTTAAATATTAAAAATGTTTTAGAATTTTCAAGAAAAACCAATGGTTGCACTCTCAAAACTTGCGTCTTGCTTGCTAAAATTTATTTTGATGAAAAAAATATCGAAGCTTTAAAAAGTATATATAAAGAGCTTTATCAACTTACCAAAAATAAAAGTTTTGTATTGGCTTTAGTTGAGCTTTTAAATTCTCAAGGCAAAACAGAAGAAGCTTTAAAAATTTCTTTGCAGTATGATTTAGATGATGACATTAAACTCGCTTTGTATCAGAATTTAAAACGCTTTGATGATGCTAAAAAAATGAGTTTAGCTCTTTATCATAAAACAAAAAATAAAGAATATCTTCTACGAGCGGCAGTTTTTGAATTTGAAGCTGCAAATGAAGCTAAAAAAATCACTCCAAAAGTAATTGATTCTGTAAAAGAAAAATTCGAACAGGCTATCGATAAAGATAGCAATGCTTTGTATTTAAACTACTATGGATATTTGCTTATAGATTATGATTTAGATGTTAAAAAAGGTATAGAGCTTGTGAAACTTGCCTTAAAAAAAGAGCCTCAAAATTTATACTATTTGGATTCTTTAGCGTGGGGGTATTATAAACAAGGTGATTGTAAAAAGGCTTGGGAAATTTTGAAGCAAACTTTAGAGGATAAAGAATTTGCAAATTCTGATGAGAGCAAGGCTCATGCAAAAGCAATAAAGGCGTGTATTAAACCATGATTTTAGATAAAATTTTTGAAAAAACTAAAGAAGATTTAAAAGAGCGTAAGGCGCAACTGCCTTATGATATGTTGGGACGATCTTTAGCGTCGAATCCTTTTTTTCCTAAAGATGTTAAAGCTGCTTTAAAAAGAATAGAAAATGAAGTAAGAATTATCGCAGAGGTTAAAAAAGCTAGTCCAAGTAAAGGGGTTATAAGGGAAAATTTTGATCCTTTAGATATAGCTTTAAAATACGAAAAAAATGGAGCTGCTGCTATTTCAGTTTTAACAGAACCGCATTTTTTTCAAGGGAGTTTAGAATACCTTAGTATGATACGCCGTTATACGCACACTCCTTTGTTGCGAAAGGATTTTATTTTTGATGAGTATCAAATTTTAGAAGCTTTGGTTTATGGGGCGGATTTTGTATTATTAATCGCTAAAATGCTAAGCATGAAAGAGCTTAAAAAACTGCTTGAGTTTGCAAGACATTTAGGTCTTGAGGCTTTGGTTGAAATTCACGATAAAGAAGATTTGAGCAAAGCGATTTTTTCAGGAGCTGATATTATAGGCATAAATCATCGCAATTTGGATGATTTTTCTATGGATATGAATTTATGCGAAAAACTCATCCCACAAATTCCAAATTCAAAAATTATTGTCGCAGAAAGCGGTTTAGAGGATAAAGATTTTTTAAGGCATTTGCAAAATTTAGGCGTTGATGCTTTTTTAATCGGAGAATATTTTATGCGTCAAAACGATGAAGGAGAGGCTTTGAAAGCCTTGCTTTAAAAGGATAAAAATGCAGTATTTGTATGCACCATGGCGAAGTGAGTATTTTGAAAAAGAAAAGAGCGAGTGCCCTTTTTGTGATTGTGCTAATAAAATCAAAAGCGACGAAGAATTAGGAGTGATTTTTAGAGCTAAGTATTGTTTTGGCGTGATGAACCGCTATCCTTATTCTGCAGGGCATTTTATGATAATACCTTATTTGCATGAAGAGCATATAGAAAATTTAAGTGATGAAGCTTGGCAAGAGATAAGTCAATTTGTGCGTCTAGGGGTAAGAATTTTAAAAAGTGAACTCCATGCAGGTGGGGTAAATATCGGTATGAATTTAAGTAAAGATGCGGGTGCTGGGATAGCTCCTCATTGTCATTATCACCTAGTGCCGCGTTGGGTAGGGGATACTAATTTTATCACCACTATAGGAGAGACTAGGGTTTGTGGTACCAATATAGAACAAGTTTATCAAAAACTTGTTTTGGCGTTTAAAAATGTTAAATGAAGTAGATTTTGCAGAATTTCAAAAAGAAAATTTCTCTCTTTTAATCGATGCAAGAAGCCCTAGAGAATTTTTGCATTCTCATTTGATAGGAGCTTTAAATTTTTATGCTTTAAATGATGAAGAATATCAAGAAATAGGAACAATTTATAAAAAAAATCAAGCTTTGGCTAAGGCTAGGGGTGCGAGTTATATTTGTCAAAATATGTCAAAGCATATCTTAGAGCTTGCCCACAAATTCCGTATAGGAGATAAGATCGGAATTTACTGCTCTCGTGGGGGTTTGCGTTCAAAATCTATTGCAGTGATTTTGAGCGAATTGGGCTATAGAGTGGTGCGTTTAAAGGGTGGCTTTAAAGCTTATAGAAGTTTTTTGGCGCATTATTTTGATAATGAAATAAATTTAGATTTTTTTGCTCTTTGTGGTAATACAGGCTGTGGAAAAACAGAACTTTTGGAGCTTTTGCCCCATCATTTAAATTTAGAAAAAATGGCAAATCATCTAGGATCATCTTTTGGTGATATTTTAGGAAAACAACCTACGCAAAAAGCTTTTGAAGCAAACCTTTTTTATACTTTAAACTCTTTAAAAGATTTTATCTTTATAGAGAGCGAAAGTCGTAAAATAGGTGAAATAGTTTTACCTTTAAAGCTTTATGAAAAAATGCAAAAAGCATTTAAAATTCATTGTTTTTGTTCTTTAGAAAAGCGCATAGACAGGATACAAAAGATCTATCAAGAAAAAATGACTCCTTTAAAATTTAAAGAATGTCTTGCTAAGATCAGTCCTTATATCAGTGTAAATTTTCGTCAGGATTTGCTAAAAAGTTATGAGCAAAGAGAATGGCAAAGGCTTATTGCTTTGCTTTTGGCTTATTATGATAAGAGTTATAAAAAGCCACAAAAAATAGATTTTGAGCTAAACACTGATGATATCTTCAAAGCCAAAGAAGAGCTTTTAGGCTATTTTAAAACGCAATTGCTTTTTTAATACTAGATAATTTCTACTTTTAATTTAAAAAAAACTTTTACCAAATCATCAAAATTTTCTTTATTATCTTGCAAGAATTCTTTTTTATTGTTTTGGTTTAGCCCCAAATTTTTATTTTAATGCTAGTAAATTTGAATTATAGAGAAGTAAAATATTTTTTAAAATACCTATTTATAGTAATTTAAGATAAAAAAATAAATTTTGATAAAAAAAATATATAAAATATTTCTTAAATTTATATTTTTTTAAACCATTTTAAATATAATTATCTCGCAATTAAATTTTGTAAGAAAGGACAGGTAAATGAATGCGATAAATTCAAGTTTTATTGTGTTGTGTACTTTGCTAGTTTTGCTTATGACTCCAGCTTTGGCAATGTTTTATTCAGGTATGGTAAGAAGTAAAAATACTCTTAATACTATAATGAATTGCTTTATTGTTTTTGGTGTTATTACTTTACAATGGGTAGTGCTTGGATTTAGTCTTTCTTTTGGTAAAGATGAAGGACTTGGGCTTGTAGGAAATTTCGAGAATTTCCTCTTAGAGGGTATTAGCGGATACAACGCTTCAGGCGTTCCAAATATTCTTTTTGTGATTTTTCAAATGATGTTTGCACTTATTGCATCTGCCATCATAACAGGCTCTTTGGTGGGAAGAATTAAACTGGGTGTTTTGGTGATATTTCTACTTTTTTGGAGTACTTTAGTTTATGATGTGTTAGCACATATGATTTGGAGCAGTGAGGGATTTTTGCTTAAAAGAGGAAGTCTTGATTTTGCTGGGGGCGGTGTTGTGCATATTAGCTCTGGGGTTGCTGGACTTGTAGGAGCTTTGATGGTAGGCGCTAGAAAAAGTGATGATGAGGATAAAAACGCGCATTCTATTCCTTATGCTTTCTTAGGTGCGATTTTGCTTTTTATAGGATGGTTAGGTTTTAATGCTGGAAGTGCTGGCGAAATGAATGATGTTGCTATCAATGCTTTTATAGTAAGTATTATATCAGCAGCTTGCGGCTTTTTATCTTGGGTGGTACTTGAGTGGCTCATCCATAAAAAACCGACTATTTTAGGTGGACTTAGTGGGCTTGTAGCAGGGCTTGTGGGAATTACTCCAGCTTGCGGTTATGTAGATATTTATGCTTCTCTTGTTATAGGGACTTTGTCTTCTGTGTTTTGTTATTTTGGTTTAAGTTTTATTAAATACAAACTCAAATGGGATGATTCTTTAGATGCCTTTTCTTTACATGGAATCGGAGGTATTTGGGGAGGAATTGCCACAGGGCTTTTTGCAAGTGCTAAAGTAAATCCTAATGTGATTGCCCAAAATGCACTTGGCGAGGGATTTTTTATCAGCGGAAGTTTGGAACTTTTAAAAGAGCAAATTTTTGCTATTGTGATTTGTGTGGTTTTGTCAGCTCTTATAAGCTTTGTTATTTTTAAGATTATCTCTTGTTTTACAGACTTAAGAGTAAAAGAAGAAGTAGAGCAAAAAGGCTTAGATGTGAGTTTGCACGGAGAAAAAGCTTATACTTTAGCTTAGTTGGCTAAATTTTTACTAAAAAGTCCTTGTAATCATAAACAAGGACTTCAAAATCATTCTTAATTAAAATCAGACAAATACTTTAAAATAAAGTGGATAAATTCATCACTATCATTTGGGCAAGTGATTAAATCATAATCGCACTTTGCTAAATGTTTATACTCCATACCTAGCTCAAAAATCGTTTCAGAACAATCAATGCAAAAAGAAATAGGGTAAATCAGAGCTTTATCGTTTAAATTTGCCAAAACATCGCTTGTATTTGGTTCAAGCCATTTTACAGGGCCTAGTTTAGACTGATAAGCTAAAATAAATTCATCAAAATGATCTTTTAGCTTTTCTTTTAAAATTTCTACATGATCATTTACATGCTTTTCATATAAATCACCTTTATCAATAATGCTTTGTGGTAAAGAATGCGCTGAAAAAATCAAAATTTTGGCATCAAATTTACTTTTTTTAGCCAAAATGTGCGAAACTATCATCTCGTTATAAAGCTCATTTTTGTAAAAAATATCTATAGTTTTTACTTTTGCTTGAATTTTTTGCTTTGAAATTTCATTTTGCAGAACTTCTAAAGATGAAGTTACTGTGGTGCAAGAATGGTGCGGATAAAGTGGAAAAAGAATGATTTCATCACTTGTATTTAAAGTGTATTTTTGCAAAATTTCTGTGGCAAAAGGAGGAACATAAAGATTTACAAAATCAAATTTAAATTCATCTTGTTTTAAATTAAGCTTGTCACACAGGCTTTGAGTAAGTTCGTTTAAAGGGGATTTTCCGCCCATTTTTTTATAGTTTTCTTGCATGGCTTTAACGCGAGCCTTTGTTATGATCCATGCTACAAATTTTCTTAAAAATCGATTTTTGATTCCTAAAATATAAGGATCATTAAACATATTTTTTAAAAAAACTTCACAATCTTGTAAATTCGTAGCTCCGCCCATATTTAAAAATAAAACTAATTTCACGCAAACCTTTCTAAAATTTCTTGAACTTTGTAAGCATCGCTCGTGCTGGCTAAATGATTGGGTTGATTATCGATAAGTTTTAACAAAGCTTCGTGTTCTGAAAAAAGTGGACTTTGTTGAGTAAGTTCTATAAAATTTCCATCTTTTAATAAAGAAAAGTCATTTAAATTGGCTTCATAAAAATGATTTTTAGTAATAAGATGAATTTTTCTTAGTTTTTGTGTGCTATTCCAACTTTGATGTATGCTAGCAATACATTTTTCAAGCTCACATAGAATAATGCTTTCACTTTCTCTTGTTTGATCTTGGGTGTATTTTTTAAGCAAATTGGTTTTTGTTATTTCTTGTTTGCTTAAAAAACAAAGCAAATCAAGATCATGCACAGCCAAATCTTGCAAAATCCCTACATCGCTGATTCTTTGTGGGTAGGGTGAAAATCTTTGTATGTTAATGCTGATAATTTCTTCATTTTCAAGCTCTTTTTTTAGGGCTAAAACCGCAGGATTAAATCTTTCGCAAAAACCTACACCTACTTTTATGCTGTATTCTTTAGCTAAATTTGAAATTTCGTCTATTTCTTTTAAATTTAGAGCTAAAGGCTTTTCGATTAAAACGCATTTGCATTGTTTAAAAACTTTTTTTGCTATTGTTAAATGTGAATTTGTAGGTGTTGCTATGATGATAATATCATTATTTTGATTTAAAAATTTATCCAGATCATCATAAAAAATATCATCAAAAATATTTAGGTTTGGATTTTTGCAAAGATCAAAAAGTGCATTAAGTTTAAAATGAGAATTTTTACTAAGTTCATTTAAGTGGTTTTGCCCCATTTTTCCAAGGCCTATGATACCTATTTTCATGGAATCAATCTTTAAAAATACAAATAACTTGCTCTTGCTCTTCTTCACTTAAAAAAGGTGAAAAAGGCAAAGATAAGATGTGTTCGCTTGCGTATTCTGAATTTTTAAGTTCTAAATTTGAAAACTCACTAAAGCAAGGTTGTTTATGCAAAGGGGTTGGATAGTGTATAGCATAAGGTATATTAGCTTTTTCAAATTTTTGCAATACACTAGCTCTATCTTCAACTAAAACGCTGTATTGTGCATAAGCACTAAAAGCATTTGGATTAATTTGTGGAATTTGGCAGTTTTTTAAATTTGCATTATAAATTTGTGCTAATTTTTGTCTTTTGTCTAATTCTTTTTCTAGGTATTTTAACTTAACATTTAAAATCGCTGCTTGTAAGGTGTCAAGGCGTCCATTTATACCTATAAATTCATGTTTATAACGCTGAGTTTGTCCGTGATTGAGTAAAATTCTTATTTTTTTAGCAATTTCATCATCATGGCAAAAAATAGCCCCGCCATCGCCATAAGCTCCCAAAGGCTTCGAAGGAAAAAAGCTTGTGCATGAAATTTTAGCTATAGAGCAGGATTTTTCTCCTTTGAAACTTGCGCCAAAACTTTGTGCACCATCTTCGATCAAAGTGATATTTTTATCTTTTAAAATTTCTTCTAAAGCCCTTAAATCACTCATTTGTCCAAACATACTCACTGCTATAACAGCTTTAGTTTTTGGAGTTATTGCTTTTTGCACTGCTTTAAAATCAAGATTGTAATTTGATAAATTTATATCTACAAAAACAGGTTTTGCACCTACCAAGGCCACAACTTCAGCTGTTGCTATGAAAGTAAAACTAGGCACTATAACTTCATCATCTTTACCAATATCTAAGACTCTTAAGGCAAGGTATAAAGCACTAGTTCCACTTGAGCAACCTATAGCGTGTTTAACACCTAAGAAATGAGCTAAATTTTGCTCAAATTCGTTAAGCTTTGCACCGCCTATGAAAGAAGAGCTTGATAAAACGCTTTCAATTTCAGCATTGATTTCATCTTTGTATGCGCGATATTGGGCTTGAAGATTGATAAAATTCATAAAAAACCTTAGAGAAATAAAATTAAATAAAAATGTTTATTGTATTTTAGTTTTACTTAATTTAAAGTAATTTTGGTATGATATGTTTTTATAAAAATTTCTTTAGGAAAATTCATGGATATTAGAAAAGCTTATTTGGATTTTTTTGCATCAAAAGGACATGAGATAACCCCGTCAAGTCCTTTAGTTCCTGATGATGCAACTTTACTTTTTACCAATGCGGGCATGGTGCCTTTTAAAAGTATATTTACAGGAGAAATTCCACGCCCAAACCCTCCACGCAAAACAAGCTGTCAAACTTGTATAAGAGCAGGTGGAAAGCACAATGACTTAGATAATGTTGGCTATACCGCACGCCATCATACTTTTTTTGAAATGCTTGGGAATTTTAGTTTTGGAGATTATTTTAAAGAACAAGCCATAGCTTATGCTTGGGAATTTGTAACTGAAGTTTTAAAACTACCTAAAGATAAACTTTATGTAACCGTGCATGAAAACGATGATGAAGCTTTTAATCTATGGCAAAAACACATTCAAAAAGAAAGAATTTACAAATTTGGCGATAAAGATAACTTCTGGCAAATGGGCGATACTGGTCCTTGTGGTCCTTGTAGCGAGATTTTTTATGACCAAGGACAAGAGCATTTTAACTCAAGCGAAGATTATATGGGCGGAGATGGAGATAGATTTTTAGAAATCTGGAATCTTGTTTTTATGCAATACGAAAGAAGTGCTGATGGAGTGCTTAGCCCACTGCCAAAGCCAAGCATTGATACAGGAATGGGGCTTGAAAGGGTAACAGCGATTAAAGAAGGTAAATTTAGCAATTTTGATAGCTCGCTTTTTATGCCAATCATCAATGAAATTTCAAAACTTTGTAATAAAACTTATGTTTATGAAAGCGGAGCAAGTTTTAGAGTCATAGCTGATCATATAAGATCAAGTGTATTTTTGCTTGCACAAGGGGTAAGTTTTGATAAAGAAGGTAGAGGTTATGTTTTGCGTCGTATTTTGCGTCGTGCTTTAAGACATGGATATTTGCTAGGTTTTAAACAAGCTTTTATGTATAAACTAGTTGATATTGTGTGCGATTTAATGGGCGGACATTATACCTATCTTAATGAGAAAAAAGACTTTGTAAAAGAACAAATTCGCCTTGAAGAAGAAAGATTTTTAAGCACTATAGAAAATGGGATTGAAATTTTTAATGAAGAGCTTAAAAACACTAAAGAAATTTTTAGCGGAGAAGTAGCCTTTAAGCTTTATGATACTTATGGTTTTCCGCTTGATTTAACGGCTGATATGCTAAGAGAAAAAAATCTTAAAGTTGATGAAGAAAAATTTGAACTTTTCATGAATGAGCAAAAAGCACGCGCTAAGGCTTCTTGGAAAGGAAGTGGAGATAAAACTGCAAGCGGAGATTTTAAAAACTTACTTGAAAAATTTGGAGAAAATCATTTCGTAGGTTATGAAAAAGCAGAATGCGAAAGTAAAATTTTAGCCCTTTTAGATGAAGATTTTAAAGAAGTTTCCACCCTTAAAGATGCGGGTTGGGTGATGCTTGAAAACACACCTTTTTATGCAACAAGTGGGGGGCAAAGTGCTGATAGTGGATTTATAGCTAAGCGTGAAGTTTTAGATACGCAAAAGTTTTTTAATCTCAATCTTAGCTTTATAAAAGCAGGCGAAGAACTAAAAGTTAACGATATAGTTCATGCAAGAATCGATACAGAAAAAAGAGAGCAAATCGCACGCCACCACTCAGCCACTCATCTTTTACATCATGCTTTAAGAGAAATTTTAGGTTCTCATGTAAGCCAAGCAGGATCTTTGGTTGAAAGCAATAAACTAAGATTTGATTTTACTCATCATAAAGCTTTAAACAAAGAAGAGCTAGAAAGCATTGAAAAAAGAGTCAATAAAATGATTATAAACTCAAGCGAAGCTATCTTAGAAAATATGCCTTTAGAAGAAGCTAAAAAAAGCGGTGCTATAGCATTGTTTAATGAAAAATACCAAGGCAATGTGCGTGTTTTAACTCTAGGTGAAAGCAAAGAACTTTGCGGGGGAACTCATGTTAAAAATACTGCTCAAATAGGAAGTTTTTACATAGTTAAAGAAAGTGGTGTGAGTGCTGGGGTGAGACGCATTGAAGCTGTAGTTTCTAAAGCGGCTTTAGAATTTGTAAAAAATCAACTCGAAGAACTTTCTAAAGTAAAAGATGAACTTAAAAATAATGATATTTTAAGCGGGGTTAAAAAAATTAAAAATGAAATTTTAAGTTTAAAAAATGAGCTTAAAAACTCAAGTAAAACAGAGCTTGATTCTAAAAATATCCAAGGTGTTGAAATTTGCGTAAAGCGTATAGATAATGGCGATATTAAAGCTATGATTGATGATTTTAAAAACAAATTTGCTAAAGCGGTGATTTTACTTATCCAAGTGAAAGATGAAAAAATCACTTTAGCAGCTGGTGTTAAAGATGCACCTTTAAAAGCAGGAGCTTTGGTTAAAGAAGCGGCGCAAATTTTAGGCGGAAATGGCGGTGGAAGAGATGATTTTGCTACTGCAGGTGGAAAAGATTTAAGCAAAATTGATGAAGCTTTAAAACAAAGCTTAGAAACGATAGAAAAAGCACTTTAATGTTAATTCTTGCTTCAAATTCCATTTCAAGGGCTAACTTGCTTAAAACCGCAAAGATTGATTTTAAGCAAGTTAGTTTTGATTATGATGAAAATTTAAATAAAAATATTTCACCTTTTTTATATGTTCAAAAAATAGTTCTTGAAAAAGAAAGACAATTTTTAAGTACTTTAGGCAAAGATTTTCAAAACCAAAATTTGCTTTTTGCAGATAGTATAGTTTGTATAGATGAAAAAATTCTTACCAAAACAAAGGATAAAAAAGAAGCTTATGAAATGCTTGCCTTGCAAAATGGAAAGTATGCAAGTATTTTATCGGCTTTTTTGCTTGTAAAACCTGAAAAAAGAGTTTTTTCTCTTTCAAAAACTACGCTTTATTTTAAAAATTTTGATGAAAATGCTTTAAGAGATTATGTAGAAAATGATCTTTATAAAGGCAAGGCGGGTTGTATTATGTGTGAGGGTTTTCATCAAAATTTCATCACCCAACAAGTAGGAAATCTAAGCACTGCTTTAGGGCTTGATATCCAAACTTTAAAGGCTTATTTATGAAAATATTAAAATATATTTTTTCATTTTTTACTCTTTTGTTTATAGCTGGATTTATTTATGCGGCTTATCTTTTCACAAGTGTTGATACTGAGGGTTATACTTTTAAAGAATATAAACCTCCTCTTACAACACAAATTTATGATAGAAATGGTAAGCTTGTGGCTAATATTTTTGAACAACATCGTTTTTATGCTCCTTATGAAGAGCTTCCTCCACGCCTTATAGAAGCTTTGGTTGCTATAGAAGATACAAGCTTTTTTGAACATAATGGAGTTAATATCGACGCCATTTTTAGAGCTGCCGTAAAAATTATAAAAAGTGGTGGAAAAACCATGGAAGGAGCTTCCACTCTTACTCAGCAATTTATTAAAAACACGGAATTAACCCCAGAAAAAACTATTACGCGTAAAATTCGAGAAGCTTTGCTTGCTTATAAAATGGAAACCATTTTAACTAAGGAACAAATTTTAGAAAGGTATTTAAATTTTATCTTTTTTGGACATGGGTATTATGGAGTAAAAACCGCAGCTTTGGGGTATTTTCATAAAAATTTAAATGAACTAAGCCTTAAAGAGATTGCTATGCTAGTAGGTATGCCAAAAGCACCTAGCAGTTATGATCCTACAAAGCATTTAGATCTTTCCATCTCAAGAGCAAATAATGTTATTTCAAGAATGTATAATCTAGGTTGGATTTCAAAAGCAGATTATGATACAGCCATTAAAGAAATTCCGCAAGTTTATGATGATACGCTTACTCAAAATGCTGCTCCTTATGTTGTAGATGAAGTGATTAAACAATTAAGCCCTAATATCAAAGACTTAAAAACAGGTGGATATAAAATCATTTTAAATATAGACTTAGATGTTCAAAATATGGCGCAAAATGCTTTAAAATTTGGTTATGATGAGATAGTAAAACGCGATAAAGATGCAAATTTAAGCACTTTAAACGGAGCTATGGTCGTGGTAAATCATCAAAGTGGTGATGTTTTAGCTTTGGTAGGCGGGGTTGATTATGAAAAAAGTAATTATAACCGTGCTACTCAAAGTATGCGTCAACCTGGAAGCTCTTTTAAACCTTTTGTGTATCAAGTGGCGATTAATTTAGGATATTCGCCTATGAGTGAAATTGCTGATATTTCTAGAATTTTTGAAGGTGGAGCGGGTAATAATGAGGATTGGAAACCTAAAAATGAAGGGGGTAAATTTTTAGGTTTAATTACCTTAAAAGAAGCTTTAACAAGATCAAGAAATTTAGCTACCATTAATCTCGCACTTGATATGGGGCTGGATGTTCTTTACTCTAAGCTAATGGAATTTGGATTTAAAGATATACCGCCTAATTTATCAATCGTATTGGGAAGTTTTGGTATTTCTCCTTTGGAGTATTCGAAATTTTATACCATGTTTGGGAACTATGGTACGATTAAAGATCCTCAAATTATCAGACAAGTTCAGGATAAAACCGGTAAAACCATCATGGAATTTAACTCAAATGAGCGTAAAGTCAGCGATGAAGCGCAAAGTTTTCTGGTTTTAGATATGATGAGAAATGTTGTTGAAAAAGGCACAGGGCGTAATGCAAGAGTAAAAGATATAGAAATAGCAGGAAAAACAGGAACAACGAATAAAAGTGTTGATGCTTGGTTTTGTGGACTTACGCCTGAAATAGAAGCAATCATTTGGTATGGAAATGATAACAACAAGCCTATGCGTTATACAGAAGGTGGGGCTAGAACAGCTGCTCCTGTGTTTAGAGAATTTTTAACTCAATATATAGAAAAATTCCCTGATACAACTAGAAAATTTAGCATTCCTAATGGAGTTTATCGTGGAAATTATAAAGGAGAAAGTGCTTATTATACCACCAAATCACCATTACCAAAAGCAAATATGAAATTTAATGAAAGCGAGATTATATTTTGAAAGTAGAAAGATCTACTTTCAAAATGATTAAGCTTTTTTGATGATTATTTCATCATCTTTTGCATCAATGATAATGCTATCATTTTCATGAAGTTCATCAGCAAGTATCATATCGCTTAATTTATCTTCTATAAGATCATAAATAGCTCTTCTTAAAGGTCTAGCGCCAAAATCAGGGTCAAAACCATCTTTAGCGATTAAAAGGGCTGCATTTTCGCTTAAACTTGCTTTTATTCCCTTGTTTTCTAAGCTCATTTGTAAATCTTTAAATAAAAGCTTGACTATTTCATAAGCTTCATCTTTTCCAAGTGGATTAAAGGTGATAATATCATCTAAACGGTTTAAAAACTCAGGTTTAAAGAAATTTTTTAACTCATTTTTTACCGCATCTTCTTGTTCTTTTCCACTTAAATTCATAATGGCACTTGAGGCGATATTAGAAGTTAGAATGATAATGGTATTTTTAAAATCCACTGTTACACCTTTGCTATCGGTTGCTCTACCATCATCTAAAATCCCTAAAAGCACATTAAATACATCTTTATGTGCTTTTTCAACTTCATCAAACAAAAGCACGCTATAAGGTTTTCTTCGTACGGCTTCAGTAAGCTCTCCACCTTCTTCATGTCCTATATATCCTGGAGGCGCACCTAAGAGTCTTGAAACACTATGTTTTTCCATAAATTCACTCATATCAAAGCGAATCATTGCTTTTTCATCATCAAATAAAAATTTTGCCAAAGCTTTAGCCGATTGTGTTTTTCCTACCCCTGTTGGCCCTAAAAATAAAAAGCTTCCTATAGGTTTATTGTCCGCATTAAGCCCTGCTTTGTTACGTTTAATGGCTCTAGCTAAAGCACTTAAGGCCTTATCTTGTCCTATGACACTTTCTTTTAAATGTTTTTCCACTTCTAAGAATTTTTGTTTTTCAGAAGTTAACATTTTTTGCACGCTAATACCCGTCCATTTGCTTAAAATTCCAGCAACCAAATCCTCATCCACTTGATTTTTAAGTAAAACTCCATTTTCACTCATTTTTTTCCATTTATCTTCTAAGATTTCTACTTCTTTTTCAAGACTTGGAATTTTTCCATACTCTAGCTCGGCTGCTTTTTGAAATTCACCTCTAGCTTTAGCCAAAGAAGCTTCATTTTTAAGCAGATCAATTTCTTTTTTCTTAGCACTTATGCCATCAAAAACACTTTTTTCATTTTCAAACTGTGAATTTAGGGCATTTTGTTTTTCTTTTAAATTAGCTAGTTCTTTTGCGATTTCATCGAGTCTTTTTTGATTTTTTTCATCATTTTCCATTTTTAAAGCTTCATTTTCAACTTCTAAAGTTTCTATATCTTTGCGTACTTTTCTTAAAGAACTTGGTTCGCTTTCAATTTGCATTTTCAGTTCAGCTGCAGCTTCATCGATTAAATCAATGGCCTTATCAGGTAAAAAACGATCCGCTATATAACGCTTTGAAAGTTTAGCTGCAGCTACTAAAGCGCTATCATTTATAGTTACATTATGATGAATTTCAAGCTTTTCTTTTATACCCCTTAACATAGCCAAAGCCTCATTAACACTTGGCTCACCTACATTTACAGGTTGAAAACGGCGTTGCAAGGCTGCATCTTTTTCAAAATATTTACGATATTCTTTTAAAGTAGTTGCGCCTATGGTATGGAGTTCACCTCTTGCAAGAGCGGGTTTTAAAATATTTGCCGCATCCATACTGCCTTCACTCGCTCCAGCTCCTACTATAGTGTGAATTTCATCGATAAAAAGAATGATATTTTCACTTTTTATCACTTCATTAACCACAGCTTTTAATCTATCTTCGAATTCTCCTCTGTATTTTGCACCTGCAATTAAAGCACTCATATCAAGAGCGATAACTTTTTTATTTTGCAAAGATTTTGGAACATCTTTTTTGATAATTCTTTGTGCTAAAGCTTCTACTATAGCTGTTTTTCCTACGCCTGGTTCACCTAAAAGTATAGGGTTATTTTTGGTTTTGCGTATTAAAATTTGCATCAAACGTTCGATTTCTTCTTCTCTGCCTATAACAGGATCAAGTTTACCCTCGCTTGCTTTTAAGGTTAAATCTATACCAAATTTATTTAAGCTGTCTAAGGTTTCATCGCTTGTTTTGCTATCGATTTTGCGTCCCGCTCTTAGACTTTCAAGCTCTTTTTGAAATTCTCTTAAATCTAAAAATTGCGCCAAAATTTCTTTAATAGGACTTTTTTGACTTTCACTTATAAGCCAAGTATCCACACTTAAATAACTATCTCCATTAGCACTCATTAATCCTTTAGCATTTTCTAATGAATTTATAAGTTCATTGGAAAAGAGTATATTTTCACGGTTTACATTTGAACTCGTTGCAAGTTTTGAAATTCTGCTTTTAATTTCAAGCTCTAAGGCTTCTTTAGAAATATTTAATTTATTTAAAATTTGATTTAAAATACTTGCATTATCTACGCTTAAAGCCCATAAAAGATGTAAAGGTACAACTTCATTATTTTTAGAATGTATAGCTAAAGATACTGCACTTTCAAGGTTTGAAAGCATATTATCAGTTAAAAAATCTTGTATATTTGCCATGTTTTATCCTTTATTTAGTTTATATACTTGCTATTATATAACTTTAGTCATATAATGTCAAGTTAATTGAGTAAAATTTTTTAAATAATAGGACAAATGACTAATTTTAGATTATTTCATAAACATATCTATAGCCTTGTTTAATTCTTCTATACTTTGAATATCATTTTCTTCTATAGCATGTACCATACAATGAGCTAAATGTTCTTTTAAAACTACTTTTGCAGTATTGTTAACTTCGGCTTTTACGGCAGCAAGCTGGATTAAAATTTCACTACAGTCTTTGTCATTTTCAACCATTCTTTTAATAGCGCTTAAATGTCCCATGGTTCTACTTAGACGATTACAAACTGCTTTAAGATGTTTTTGAGAATGTGTATGAGTATGTTTTTCTTGGCACATTGTATTAACTTTCTTTTTGAAATTTTTAGCCTATTTTAACATATTTTTAAGAATTTAAATTTATTTACGAATTTTTAAGCAATTTTTATTAAAATTTACTCTTTAAACTAAAACTCAATGATGGAGCTTATTTTGAAAACAAAACGATTTTTTGCGGGTCTTGCAGGCTTTGCCACTACTTTCATTTTATGTCTATTTTTAACAAGTCATTTACAAGCTAAAGTTGATCAAAAAGAAGAGCAGGTTCAAAAACGCCTAGAAGCTTTAGATAAGCTTACAAAAACTCTTGCTATAGTAGAGCAATACTATGTGGATGATCAAAATATCAGCGATTTGGTGGATAAATCTTTATCAGGGCTTTTAAGCAATCTTGATGCGCATTCTTCTTTTTTAAATGAAAAAGATTTTAATGATATGAAAATTCAAACTAATGGTGAATTTGGCGGCCTTGGTATAACCGTACGTATGAAAGATGGTGCTTTAACAGTTGTTTCTCCTATAGAAGGAACACCAGCAGATAAAGCAGGGATAAAATCAGGAGATATTATTTTAAAAATTAATGATGAGGCCACTTTAGGAATTAATCTCAATGATGCTGTAGATAAAATGCGTGGTAAGCCAAAAACTCAAATCACTTTAACCATTTTTAGAAAAGGTGCAACAAAACCTTTTGATGTTACACTTACAAGAGAAATTATTAAGATAGAAAGTGTTTATGCAAAAATGATAGAAAATGAAAACATTCTTTATCTTAGGGTTACAAATTTTGATAAAAATGTTGTAGATGTGGCAAGTAAAGAACTTAAAAAATATCCTAATGTTAAAGGAGTTATTTTAGATCTTAGAAATAATCCTGGTGGACTTTTAAATCAAGCCATAGGACTTGTAAATTTATTTGTAGATAAAGGTGTTATTGTTTCTCAAAAAGGACGCATCGCAAGTGAAAATCAAGAATATAAAGCCGATCCTAAAAACAAAATTTCTAATGCTTCTTTGGTTGTGCTTGTAAATGGTGGAAGTGCTAGTGCAAGTGAAATCGTAAGTGGAGCTTTACAAGATCTTAAACGCGGTGTTATTGTGGGTGAAAATACTTTTGGAAAAGGTAGTGTTCAACAAATCATACCTATTAATAAAACTGAAGCTTTAAGGCTTACTATCGCAAGATATTATCTTCCAAGCGGACGTACTATTCAAGCAGTGGGTGTAAAACCTGATATTGAAGTTTTTCCAGGTAAAGTAAATACTCAAGAAGATGGTTTTTCTATAAAAGAAAGCGACTTAAAACAACATTTAGAAAGTGAGCTTGAAAAAATAGATAAAAATAAAAAAGAAGATAAACAAGAAAATAAAGACAATAAAAATCTAATCAGTCAAAAACAAATCAATGATGACGCACAGTTAAAATCGGCTATTGATACTATTAAAATTTTAAATATCAAACAAGGACAATAAAATGACAAAAAAAGAAATGCTCTACGAAGGAAAAGGTAAAAAACTTTTCAAAACTGATGATGAAAATTTACTAATTAGTGAGTTTAAAGATGATTTAACTGCTTTTAATGCAGAAAAAAGAGGCAATGAAAGTGGAAAAGGCGCATTAAACTGTAAAATCAGTACTGAAATTTTTCATTTGCTCGAAAAAAATGGGATTAAAACCCATTTGGTAGAAACTATAAGCGATACAGAACAAGTGGTTAAAAAATGTAAAATTGTTCCTATTGAAGTTATAGTACGCAATGTTGCAACAGGTTCTCTTACAAAAAGACTGGGCATTAAAGATGGCACTGTGCTACCTTTTGCTTTGGTGGAATTTTGTCTTAAAGATGATGCCTTAGGCGATCCTTTTATCAATGATGAGCATTGTTTGATTTTAAATTTAGTGCAAAATGAAGCTCAAATTAGTGAAATTAAAAATATGGCTAGAAAGATTAACTCTATTTTAACTCCATTTTTTGACAATAAAAATTTAAGGCTGATTGACTTTAAAATCGAACTGGGTTTAACTAAAGATAATGAACTTGTTTTAGCCGATGAAATAAGCCCTGATAGTTGTAGATTTTGGGATAAATTTAGTAATGAAAAATTGGACAAAGATAGATTTCGTCAAGATCTAGGTAATGTAAAAATGGCTTATGAAGAAGTTTTAAAAAGAATATTAAATTAAGGAAAAATATGGAAGTTATTGTAAATATTTCTTTAAAAAATGGGGTTTTAGATCCACAAGGCAAAGCGGTGGAAAAAGCTTTGCATTCTTTAAATTTTAATAGTGTTAAAGAAGTAAAAATAGCAAAACAAATCAAAATTTCTCTTGATGAGAAAGATGAAAAATTAGCCAAAGAACAAGTAAAAAAAATGTGTGAAGAGTTGTTGGTAAATAGCGTCATTGAAGATTATGAGCTTATAATTGAGAAAGAGTAAAATGAAAGTTGCTATTATTAGATTTCTAGGGACAAATTGTGAATTTGATACAGCTTATGCCTTTGAAAAACTTGGAGTAAAAACGCAGATTATTTGGCATGAAGAAAAAGAATTTGATGCAGATTTAGTTGTTTTGCCAGGCGGATTTTCTTATGGAGATTATCTAAGATGTGCAGCTATTGCAAAACTTGCTCCTGCTATGCAAGGTGTTTTTAATCATGCAAAAAAGGGAGGATATATCTTAGGTATTTGTAATGGTTTTCAAATTTTACTTGAAAGCGGTCTTTTAAAAGGTGCAATGAAGCATAATAACAATCTTAGTTTTATCTCAAAAAACCAAAATTTAAGAGTAGTTTCTAATGGTAATGCCTTTTTGAAAAATTTCAAAAAAGATGAAATTATTAATTTACCAATTGCCCATGGAGAGGGAAATTATTACGCTGATGAGGCTATTTTAAAAGAATTGCAAGATAAAGATCTTATTACTTTAAAATACGAGCCAAATCCAAATGGTTCTGTATTTGATATCGCAGGAATTTGTGATGAAAACAAAAAAATCTTTGGACTCATGCCACATCCTGAGCGTGCTTGTGAAAAAGTCCTAGGTAATGATATAGGTTTGAAAATGCTTAAAGGCTTTTTATTTTGAAAATTTTATTAACTTTAATTTTTAGCATTGTTGTATTGTTTGGCAGGGGTGAAATTTCTGTATTTAGCGGCCAAGATGAAAATATGCAAAAAGAATTACAAAAATTACCCCAAGAAGAACAAAAAATTTATCAAAATATTCCGCCAAGTGATGAAAACAATGACTTTGAAAGCAATGTAGATGATCCTTTTGTAGCTAAAGGGAGTTTGGTTCTTACAAATAATGAATATCCAAGTAGGGTATATGTTGGAGAAGTTTTTCCTATTACGATCTATGCTCGCACTACGGAAAATACAAAATTTGATTTTAACATAAGCGTAGAAAAAACTAACTTATCTTTTTTAAATCCAGATGCAAAATGGGAATTTATCAATAACGAATATAAAACAACTTTATGGTTTGAAGCCAAAAATTCAAATGCTAGTTTGAGTAAAATTTCTATCAAACTTCTTAGAAATAATGAAGCTTTTCAAGAGGCTGATATCAATCTTAATCCTATCAAATTTGAAAATACTTTATCCAATAAAGATTTTTCACACCTTGTGGCAAGTTCTTTGGAAATTAAAAAAGTTAAAGCGAGTTATTTTGATGATGCTAATATCATTATGATGGTAGAACTAAACGCAACCAATACAAATCTTAAAAGCTTTTTTATAGAAGGAATTCAAAAGCAAGGTATTGAAAATTTAAAAGGGGATTTTAATGCTTCTAGTGCTTTTTATTATGCTATTTTGCCATTAAGTAAAACAAATTTTGAATTTTCGTATTTCAATAAGGACAGTAAAAAGCTTGAAAATATAAATTTAAAACTAAAAATTAGTGACGATGAGATCAGCACTCAGAGTGATTTAAATCCTGTAAATAAAGACTTAAATATTTATAAACAATATACCTTATGGTTTTTAGCGGTTTTATTTGGAGCTTTATTTGTATGGAGAAAAAATTACATTATTCTGGCTTTGGCAGTTGTTTGTTTTGTACTTAGTTTTCTTGTAGATACCAATACTCAAAATGCAATTATCAAGGCTGGTTCTAGGGCTAAAATCTTACCTACAGAGCCTTCAACTTATTTTTATACGGCAAATGCAGATGAAAAAGTAGAAGTTTTGGGCAAAAGACAAAATTATATTAAAGTACTGTTTTCTGATGGAAAAATAGGTTGGGTTAATAAAGATGATTTACAAAAAAATTAAAGCTCTTTATTTTTGGATTTTTTTTGTTTTAAGTGTTGCTTTGGTGATTTTTTGTTTTTGCTTTACAAAATCTCAAAACACACTTTGGAAAATCCGCAAAATTTGGGCTAAATTTCAAAGATATACTATCTCTTATAAACAAGAAATCATTGGCACTTTTAATCCGCAAGCTCAGATGATTTTAATGAATCATCAAAGTGCTTTAGATATCATCGCTTTAGAAGAATTATATCCTAAAAATTTATGCTGGATTGCCAAAAAAGAATTAGGAGAAATTCCTATTTTCAAAGTTGCTATGAAAAAACCAAAACTTCTTTGTATAGATAGAAAAAATCCGCGTGATTTGGTACGAGTTTTAAAAGAAGCAAAAGAAAGAATTAGTGAAGATAGAGTTTTGGCTATTTTTCCAGAAGGAACTAGATCTAAAAATGAAAAAATGCTTAAATTTCAAAGTGGAGCAAAAATTTTAAGTGAAAAATTAAATCTTAAAGTTCAACCCATTTTAATTGTGGATTCTGCAAAAATTTTAGACACAAAAAGTTTTAGTGCAAGCAGCGGAGTGCTTAAAATCATTTGTATGGATTTAGTCGATACAAATGATGACAAATGGCTTGAAAACACTAGAAAAAAAATGCAAGAATTACTCGATCAAGAAAGAGCTAAGCTTTGCTAAATACCCTTTTAGTTGTTGGTTTTGGGGGATTTATAGGAGCAATCTTAAGAATGTTTTCTATTAATTTAGTGAATAAATTTTTTCCTTATTCTATCAGCCTTGGAACTCTTTTTGTTAATGTTTTGGGTTCTTTTATCATAGGACTTTTGTTTTCTTATGCACAAAATAAATGTTTATCTCCTTTACTTAAAAGCTTTATAAGTACAGGTTTTTTAGGAGCTTTTACAACTTTTTCTACTTTTTCTTATCAAAATTTACTTCTTTTGCAAAGTGGAAATTATCCTCATTTTGCGTTAAATATTATCTTAAATGTCTTTCTTTGCTTATTTGCCGCATGGCTTGGTTTTATAATTTTCAAATAAATCTTTAAATTTACTTTAGAATTTGTATTTTTTGCTAAAATACCACTTTAAAAAATTACAAAGGAAGTTAAAATGCAATTTCAAACCGAAGTCAATCAGCTTTTACAGCTTATGATACATTCTTTATATTCTAATAAAGAAATTTTTTTAAGAGAACTTATTTCAAATGCAAGCGATGCTTTAGATAAGCTTAATTTTTTAAGCGTAAGTGATGATAAATATAAAAGCTTAAAATTTGAACCTAAAATTGAAATCAAAATTGATAAAGATAAAAAAACTTTAAGTATTAGTGATAATGGTATAGGTATGGATAAAGATGATCTTATCAACAATCTTGGAACCATAGCAAAAAGCGGCACTAAAAGCTTTTTAGAAAATTTGAGCGGTGATGCTAAAAAAGATTCTCAACTCATAGGACAATTTGGAGTAGGTTTTTATTCTGCTTTTATGGTGGCTAGCAAAATCGAAGTTTTAAGTAAAAAAGCTTTAGATGATAAAGCTTATCTTTGGAGTTCTGATGCAAATGGTTATGAGATTAATGACGCAAGCAAAGAAGAACAAGGAACAAGCATTACTTTATATTTAAAAGATGATGAGTTTGCTAATACTTATAAAATCGAAAGCATTATAGAAAAATATTCTAATCATATTCAATTTCCAATTTTCATGGAAAAAGAAGAATTTACTCCTGCTAAAGAGGGCGAAGAAGAAGGAAAAACTGAACTTAAAATTTCTCAAATCAATAAAGCCAATGCTTTATGGAGAATGCAAAAATCAAGCCTTAAAGCAGAAGATTATGAAAGATTTTATGAGCAAAATTTTCATGATTCAAACAAACCTTTACTTTATCTTCACACTAAAAGCGAAGGAAAATTAGAATACAATTCCTTATTTTTCATACCACAAAATGCACCTTTTGATTTATTCCGTGTGGATTATCAAAGCGGCTTAAAACTTTATGTAAAACGTGTATTTATCAGCGATGATGATAAAGAACTTTTACCAACTTATTTGCGTTTTGTGCGTGGGATTATCGATGTAGAAGATTTACCACTTAATGTAAGCCGTGAAATTTTACAAGAAAATCAAATTTTAAAAGGTGTTAAAGAAGCTAGCGTTAAAAAGATTTTAGGTGAACTTGAAAAACTTAAAAACAATGATAAAGAAAAATACTTATCTTTCTTTAAAACCTTTGGTAAGGTATTAAAAGAAGGACTTTATGGTTTTGGCGGAGAAAAAGACAGTCTTTTAAAACTCATGCTTTATAAAAGCACCAAAGGTGAAAATTTACGCTCTTTAGAAGAGTATAAAAATGACCTTCAAGGCGAGCAAAAGGAAATTTTTTATATAGCAGGAAATAATGAAAGTTTATTAAGAACCTCTCCTTTACTTGAAGAATATAAGCAAAAAAATATAGAAGTTTTACTCATGGATGATGAGATTGATTCTTTAGTAACTCCTATGCTAGAATTTGAAGGTTTGAAATTTGTAGCCATTAATCAAGTAGAAGATAAAAATGAACTAAGCGATGAAGAAAAAAATACTTTTGCTCCACTTGTAGCTAAATTTAAAGAACTTCTAAAAGATCAAGTTGAAGATGTAAGACTAACCAGTCGCTTGAAAGATAGCCCAAGTTGTATAGTTTACGATAAAAATAAACCTGATTTTGCTATGCAACAACTCTTAAAACAAATGGGTCAAGAACAAAATTTCAAACCTATTTTAGAAATCAATCCAAAGCACGCTATTTTTACAGGTCTTAAAAACAACGAAAGTTTTAGTGCAGATATAGCAACCCTAGTTTTAAATATGGCAAAACTAAGCGAAGGTATGGGAGTGGATAATCCTGCTGAATTTAATGCAAGCCTTGCAAAAATTATCAATAAGGCTTTTTCATGATAGAAAATATCCCTGCAAGTCTTTGGACAAAGCAAGATTTAAACGCATATCAAATTTTTGATGTGCGTACTCCTTTAGAATGGGAAGAAGGTATTTTACCTAATGCGCAATGTGTGGCTTTATATGATAATCAAGGGCTTTTAAATGCTAAATTTTTAGATGAATTTCAAAGCAAAAGAGATGAAAGTAAAAAACTTGCTTTTATTTGTCGTAGTGGCCATAGAAGCATGGTTGCAGCTGAATTTATAGCTGAAAAATTGGGACTTGAAAGCATCAATTTAGATGGCGGAATGCTAGCCCTTAAGGGTTATTAATGCTAGGAATTTATTTACTTATAGCAGCTTTGTCTTTTTTAGCTCTTTATTTTGCTGTTAAAAAGCTTACTTTAAATATAGATGAGCGAACTCTTTTAGAGCCTATTAAAATGGATATTTATCCAAAATTTTGTGATTTAATCGATGAAAAAATCAGAGAATTTAAAGAAAATATCCAAAATGCTAATTTAACATTAAAAAATTCTAATCAAAAAGATGAATTTTTAGAAAAACTTGGGGATTTAAGCAGAGAGTTGACTTTCATACAAACCATGAATTTGAGCAATAAAAACGATAGTATCTGGCA
>CBJMI02800__coassemble_549_pt1 | contig 30045 bp, 31 predicted proteins | sample CBJMI02800__metabat2_low_PE_005 | metagenome-assembled genome bin CBJMI02800 | reverse complement strand
CAATCACGCCAATGACCATATTTCCACCAACAACAAATTCTCCAAATGCTGCTATTGATGCAGATTTAAATGCAGGACTTATTGATGAACAAACCGCTAGAGCAAGACGTCAAGAAGTTATTGCTGAGGCAAACTTCTATGGTGCAATGGATGGTTCTTCTAAATTTATCAAAGGAGATGCTGTTGCAGGGATTATCATAACTATTATAAATATCATAGGTGGTTTTTTAATAGGATCTTTTCAGCACGATATGGCTTTAAGCGATGCTGCATCTACTTATACTATTTTAACCATAGGTGATGGACTTGTATCTCAAATTCCAGGACTTATTACTTCTACTGCAACCGCTATAATTATCACTCGTGCAAGCAAAGATGAGGAAAATTTTGCAGAAGGAACTTTAACTCAACTTTTAAGCGAATATCGCACGCTTTTAATAGTAGGTTTTGTACTTTTTATCTTTGCGTTAGTGCCTGGTTTGCCAACTTTATCCTTGGGCTTTATGGCTTTAGTATTTTTAAGCCTTGGCTATCTTACCAAGCAGGTTAAGGAAGGTAAAATTGATATAACTACAGTTAAAAAAAGCAAACCAAGTGCCGCAGCTGCATCTCAAAGTGGAGCAGGTGGGACAACGGCAGCGCCTGCTAAGAAAAGCGAAGAAGAAATTCTCAAAGAAGAAGAGCACAAGATTAACGATATACTCAAAGTTGAAATTTTAGAACTTGAACTTGGATACGGACTTATTAAGCTTGCTGAAAACGAACTTACAGAAAGAATTCGCTCAATGAGAAGAAGTATTGCTGAAAGTTTAGGATTTTTAATGCCAAAAATAAGAATAAGAGATAATTTAAGACTTAAACCAAATGAGTATAGTTTTAAACTCAAGGGCGTGTCTATAGCAAGTGCTGAAATTTATCCGGATAAATATTTAGCCATGGATAGTGGTTTTATCACAGAAGAGATAGAAGGGATTGCTACAAAAGAACCCGCTTTTAACTCTGATGCACTTTGGATTGATGCGAATTTAAAAGATGAAGCAACATTAAATGGCTATATAGTAATAGATCCTGCAAGTGTTATTTCAACACATATGAGCGAACTTATCAAAGCGCACGCAAGCGAACTTCTCACACGCCAAGAGGTACAAAATCTTCTTGATAAGGTTAAAAATGATTATCCAATCATCGTAGAAGGTGCTTTAGGTGTTGCATCTGTAAGTCTTATTCAAAAAATTCTCAAAGACTTGCTTAAGCATCACATACCAATTAAAGATATGCTTACTATTTTAGAATCTGTAAGCGATATAGCAGAAGTAAGCAAGAGTTTTGATATGATTATTGAACATGTAAGGGCGTCCTTGGCTAGGATGATTACAAATATGTATTTAGATGATAAAGGAAATTTGGATATTTTTATCTTAGACTCTGCTAGTTCTGCGGTTTTAATGGAAAATGTACAATTTAGAGATGGAAGTTATCACTTGCCTTTAAGTGTAGCTCAAACAGGTACTTTAGTAGATACTCTAAGGGCTGAAGTTGCCGCAGTAGCAAATGGTCGTATCAAGCCTTTTATACTTTGCGTTGAACCGCAGCTTAGAAAATTCATTGCTGATATTTGTTATAATTTTAGCATTAATATAGTAGTGTTAAGTTTTGCAGAAATTGCAGAAAATACAAATTTTAATACCGAGGGTATTATTAGGATAGAACTTTAAGGAATATAATGAAAATTTATCATCTTTCACATACAGATCTTGATGGCTATGCTTGTCAATTTATAGTAAATTTTTATTTTAAAAATGTGAAATTTTATAATTCTAATTATGGCAAAGAAATTAATGAAAATTTTAACTCTATTATAGGCGATATAGAAAAAGATGAAAATTTCGGAAAAGCTATTATTCTAATAACAGATTTAAATTTAAATTTAAATCAATGCGAAGAATTTGAAAAAATTTGCAAAGAGAAAAATACTAAAATTTTTCTTCTTGATCATCATCAAAGTGGCGAAGAATGTGCTCAAAAATATTCTTGGTATTTACTTGATTCTAAAAGATGTGCAACTAAAATCGTTTATGATTTTTTCTCTAAAATCTGTACTCCTGTTTTAGAACTTTCAAAATTTGTTGATGTGGTTAATGCTGTTGATATTTGGCTGAGCGAGGATGAAAATTTTGAACTTGGAAAGGTTTTTTTAGGCTTGATTGCCAATGCAAAAGAAATAAATCGTGTAATGTTTAAAGAATCTCAAATTGATTATATGTTTTTCTTGCTTGATAAGGCTTGGAAATTTATAGGAAAAGAAAATGCAAATATTTTACTCGATAATGCTACTCATTTTATAAAAAAGGATTATTTTGCCAGAAAAAATGATGATACTCTTTCTAATTTAATTTCTTATTTTGTAGTTGAAAAACTAAGTGAGCTAAAAGAAAATTTCAGCATAGAATATGAAGGCCATAAAGGCATCTTAACTTCAAATATAGGCAATACTTCTGTTATTGGAAATGATTTTTTAGTAAAAAATCCTGATTATGACTTTTTTATTGATGTTAGTTCTAGAAAAACCTTAAGTTTTCGTGCAAATGGAAAAATAGATGTAAGTTTAATGGCTAAAAATTTAGTAGGTGGTGGCGGACATAAAAATGCTAGTGGTGGACTTTTTGCGACATTTAAAGATGGAGCAAATTATAATTATATTAAGGCTCAAATTATTGATTTAATTAAAAGCAAAGAACTTAAAAAGGAAAACAATGAATCAAAACAATAATAAAACCTTAAAAAATGAATTAGAAGATTTACAATATGAGCTTAGCATAGTTTTAGAAGCTATGCTTTTATACGCTGGAGTTAAAAGAGAAAAATTAGAAAATGCAATAGAAGCTTATATTGATAATATAGATAATGTACTCGAAAATTCCGACAAAGAAGGGGTTGATGAAATTTTAGAAGTGGTGGAATTTCTAAAAAATAAATACAAAGATTTTTTTCAATGAAAAAGTATATTTTAATTTTTTTTAGTTTATATTCTTTAAGTTTTGCTAATATTTATGAAAAATTAAATGATTTTGCTTATGAAAAAAAACCGAATAAAGATTTTAAGATTCAAGAAGTTAAATTAGTGCAATTTTCACAAGAAAATAAAGATTGCCTTGAACTTTTAATAGAAGCCAGTCAAGTTAGAATTTTAAATAGCTATAATTCTTGTCAAAAATTATCTAAAGATGAAAGTTTTCAAAAATTTCTTAATGAAGATTTTTTAAAACTTTATAAAAATAATGGATATTTGATTAATGAAAATTTACAAAATTTGAAAAATACCATGCAGGATATTATGATATATTATAAACTCCGATATTCTTTTAGTAAAGATGTAAAAGATATGAGTAAAAATAAGAATTTGGATATTTTAAATATAGATGAAAAAGATGGTGGCACTTTACTTTACAAAATCAACAATCAAGCTTGTGTTGGAATAGAACTTACAAGACATGACTCAAGAATGGCTATGAAAATATACGGGATAGAAAATTTGGATAAAGAGTGCAAACTATTTATCCAATCACCTTCTTTTAAAGATCTTTCCTACACAAAAAAGGATTTTAAGTGGTATTATTTAGAATAAATAAATGCTTTAATTTTTAAATAAAAATTTTTAAAAACCACACTTAAAGTAAAAGTATCTTGCCTTCCAAGATTTTGAAAAACGCAGTTGTCTAAGTCTTTTTTTTCTTGAATGCTTAAATTTTTCATTAACCTAACCTTTAAAAATATTGCAAGATTTTATTATAGCGAAAAAACTTTATTTTTGCTTTAAATATATAAGTTCTATTTTAAATATAAACGAATATTATTTTAAGGTTTAAAGCTTTTTTCTTAAAATGTAATTAGGTTTTATTGACTTTTTCTAAATAAAGTCTTATACTGAATTTAAATTACGCAAAATAAGGAGGGAAATTGATGAATAAATTTTCTATAGTTTTAACTTTGTTGTTATGTGGAAGTTGTGCTTTAGCCTTAGATCCAAATTTGGAAAAAACTAAGAGTGCAACAGGTATTGATCTGCCTACTGCCAAATGGAATTTACCTAAGGAATTAAATGAAGATGGCACTATAGATGAAACTAAAATGCCAAAAAAATTCAGAATATAGCAAAATGGTTATTTTGGGAAATAAAATTCTTAATGAAACAAGCAAATATGTGGGTCCACAAGCCAAAGATCCTAAAAAAAAGATTTGCGGGAAATAATCTTTCTTGTTCAAGCTGTCATGCTAATGGTGGAAGTGTGCAAAATCAATCGGGTTTTGTAAGAATTTGGGCAAGATTTCCACAATATAATGCAAGAGGAGATAAAGTAATTACCTTAGCAGATAGGATCAATGGCTGTTTTGAACGCTCTATGAATGGCAAAAGAATGCCTAGTGATACACCTGAAATGAAAGCCATGCTAACTTATATGCAATGGTTATCTCAAGGAGTTCCAGTAGGAGCTAAGATAGAAGGATAGGGACTTAAGAAGATAGATTTCATCTTAAGAGCAGCTGATCCTAAAAAAAGGTAAGGCAATTTATATGGATAAATGTGCCGTTTGTCATCAAGAAAATGGCTTAGGGCTTAAAAATGAGGATAGCACAGGGGCGTATTATCTTTATCCACCACTTTGGGGTGATGATAGTTATAATACAGGAACTGGAATGTATCGTCTTATCAAAGCTGCTTCTTATATTAAAGAAAATATGCCTCAAGGTGCGCCTGACTTAAGTCTTGAAGATGCTTATGATGTAGCAGCTTACATGAATTCACAAGCTCGTCCTATTAAAGCAAATAGAAATAAAGACTTTCCAGATAGAAAGGTTAAGCCTTTAGATATGGATGTAGGACCTTATGATGATAGCTTTTCTACAACCCAACATCGCTATGGACCTTATACAAATATGATCAAAAAATAATTTTTAAGGCAATTTTTATTGCCTTAAAAATTTATTATTTCATATTACTTAATTTTTTAACTAGATCTTCTAAATCTTGCATTGAATTGATTGCGCTTGGGTTAATTTGATATTTTCCATTAACAACAAAAGCAGGGGTACCATAGGTTTTAGCTATATCATTAGCTCTTTGAAACTCGCTTAAAATTTCTTTAGCTTTTGGGGTATTTAAAAAATTTAATACTTCATTTTTATTTACATTCATAGCCTTTAAACCTATGTCGTAAAATTCATCTAAATTTGAAAAATTTCTTTGCTTGTTTAAAAAATAAGAAACAAAATAAACATCAGCAAGTTTATAAGATAAACTATCAGAATAACTCGCATCTTTACCATTTTGCTCATCTTTGTATTGAGCAAAGGCAAAAAGCTCATTCATTTCTTTGGAAAATTCCCCATTCGTTAAACTTACAGGATAGAGTTTAAAATGTAAATTTGGAAAAGCTTCTCTCAGTTTTTCAAGGGTTCCAAATTTATGATGATTATAACAATGTATACATTTATAAGAAAATGCTTCTATTACACTATTTTCAGAGCTAGGTAAACTTGGATTAAGAGTAATAAAACTATTATTTGCTAATGCAAAACTTGAACAAAATACAAGCGTTAAAACAAATTTGCAAAAAAATTTACGCATATTATATCCTTTAGTTAAATAAAATTTTCAAAGATAATTTTATTTAAAAAAAATAAATAAGCCGCCAAAATTTATTTTTTGGTAATTTTTATTGATTAACACTAAAAGGCATTGCTTGATAACCCGTGCCTGAACCGCTGAATTGAATTTGAACCGAAGACTCCTTAGCGCCCCAGTTAAATTCATCAATTTTAGGTTTTGGTTCTCCAAGACTTACACCTTTACTAAGATTAAAAGCCATTCCAGCGTTGCACTATAAACCATAATAGAATCTTTATCTGGTTCATATTAAGTTAAAGAAGTTACAGGATAAAACCATTCATTGCCATTTTTATCTACAGGTTGCAATAAATATTTTTGAAATTCTTTATTCCACCCTTTATATGCGCCCAAACCTGCTATATCTCCAAATTTGTCGCTTTCATCCATTTTGGCAAGCTCTTCATCGCTTAAAGTTTTACCCACTTTACTTGCATCTATATTTAAACACACTGCACCTTGATCTAAAGCTTTGATAATGGTACTTCTATAAGGATCTAAAATCTCATACAATCTCCAATCATCAACAACATTACCATCCTCATCTACTTCTATAATAGTATCACACACTGTGCGTACATGCTTACTATCTTGGACGCAAAGATAATGCCCATTTTTTGCATATTGTCCATAGCATGAGAAAAAATCTATATAGGCAGCAGGTAATTTGCGATTGAAAATTTCTCTTCCCAGACATCGTATTTTACATATCTTTGACCAAATCCCCAAGTTAAAGCTCCATCTTTGTTTTGACGAAAACTTATCATAATTCCACGATTGTAAATATTGCCCCAGTTCATTAGTTTATTGTTATCATAATACCATCTGATTTCACCCTTGGTATCTTATAATAAAGACATTTGAATTTCCATCCCATTCCATAGCACCACCTACAAGATTATTCCATACAGATTATGAGTCTTTGCCAGATTATTTTCCAGGAGCATTATTTACTAAATATAGCCTATCTGAAAATTTTGGATCCATTTTTAATACTTTCACATTTTCAAAAAGAGTTCCTCTTTGATCAGTGCCTTCCACTTGGTTCTATACTAACCCCTGGAGTTGCAATTTTATAAATCTCATGAATGATTTTTTGACTTTTACTATTTGTAGATTTAGCATAACTTACCTTTACTATAAGAAGGATAAAGTCCAAAAATAGGAATTCCACCATAAGTCTTAGCCATTTTAGAATTCACATTATAAGAGATAGTTTGGCCATTTGGTTTAGGAACAATGGTTACTTTTATATCACTTAAAACATAGGCATTATTCATGATAATAGCGGTCAAAGGAGATAATCCATAAGGATTCATTTTAATCATACCCATTTGTCCTTGAATTTGCTAATCTATTTTCACTCCACTAGGATCACCCATGGCCATTAAAGCATTAGGCGCAAGCAGGGTAGAACACGCCAAAAGTGCCATGCAAAGAGTTTTGCTAAGTCTCATGATAAATCCTTTAAAATTATTTAAGCCATCCTAAAATAGCTTAATAAAATTTTAATAATACGCAACAAAAATAATTTGTTGCGTATTTTAAGAGCATCTTAAAACGACTTGATTCAAATAAATTAAACTAACTATATTTTGATTTGGATTTTTTGGTTCGCCTATAAATTTAAGCACTAAAACCAAAATAACAATCACCAATGCAAAAATTTTAGCATTAGGTTTATTTTTATCTAAAACATAGGCTATAAACATTGCAAAAAGCACAATAAAACAACATAAAAATGCTATAAGACAGCAAATTGGCATATTCATAAACTTTAAACTAGGAATCAAATACCAACCATTGCTATAAAGCCCATTTTCAAAATCAGGTAGAGTTCCTATAAAAAATTTTTGAAAAGCATTGAGATGATTATAAGCATTTTTTGGAACTACAGGGGTATCCATCCCACATTCTCCTGTTGGCAAAAACCAACTAGGAGCCCACTCATGCAAAGGTAAATTAAATGGATAAATAGGAATTTCACGACATCCATCTACACCTGCAAAAGGATTTTCAGAATGAACCACTTCATGAATATGATTTAAAGTTAGACAATGCTCCAAGCCAAGCCAAATTCCATAAAAAGCTAAGCTATAAGAAAAAATTTTTATAATATTATTTGCAGGGTTGATTAATGCAATCATACCACCTATAGCCATAACAAGCATATCAAATCTTATATATACACATTGTTCGCAAGGTTCCATAAAAAGATATTCTTGAAATAAAAAATGTGCTATACAAGCAAGTCCTATAGTAACTATAATCAAAATTAACCAAGGTTCACGCGTATCTTGCCATTTAGAAAGTGAAAAATTTCTGCATTTATCTTTCATTTTTATACAACTCATTTTTGCTTGCTAAGTTCTTTAGTAATTTCAATCAAAGCTTCAGGATTTTTACCATTTTCCCATCTTTGTTTTTTCTTAAAATATGCATTAAAATAAGCTTCAGCAACTTTATGAGTTAAGCTATTTTTATCCGTAGGATCAATTTTATTTACACCATCCTTAAATGTCGCAAAAGCAAAAATTTCATTAGCTTGCCTTCCATAATCTCCCATAGAACTTACAGGATAAAATTTATAAGTTAAATTAGGTAATTTTTCTTTAACTTTACCCATGGTATTAAATTTGTGATGATCATAACAATGAGTACAGTGATAAGAAAAAATTTCAATCAATGAATTATCAGCGTTAGCAATAGGATTTTTAAGAATTACATATTCTTTACCTTCACTTAATGCGCTAGCACTTATACCTGCTAAAAAAGCACATACAACAATAGATCTTGCTAATTTTACTGGAAATTTCATTACCCTCTCCTTGAAATTTGGTTTTGATAAAACTTTTTATTAAGTTTTTATGTAATAACTATTATAAAACTATTAAAATAAAAATATTCTTAAAATAATGTTATAACTAAGAATATTTACTTTAACTAAAAATCAAGAATAGGGGATTAAAAAATTTAATGCACAAGTTATCATTTTTATGTATATTTTGATAATAATATAAAATAATTTAATTTTTAAATATTCTTTATAGTTTTCAAGAAAAGTAAAATATAATTTTAATTTACGAAATAAAATTATCAATTTTTTACATTATATTTTATGGATAAGTTTATTTCACTCAAAAGGTAAAATCATAAAAGTATGTAAAAATAGTAGCTTAATCTATATCAAAGTAGAATAATCTAGGTGTATATAAAAAAGTTTGAAAATTACAGTTTTCAATACAAAATTATAAATTTTATATATTTTTACCTTTTATCATATCTTTTTATGATTGATATAAGATTTATTTAATAAAAATATTTCAATCTTTTTGCCTTGCATATAAAAACAAACTTTTTCCTAAAAAAGCTTTTTTTTACTAAGTTAATACTAAAATACCTTTTCTAGTTAAAAAGCTAAAATTTTAGATTTAGGAAAAGTTTTTATGAAATACCCTTTAGATTGTGAAGAAAATTTTGAAAAATCATTCTTATTTTGGTTAGCAAAATATGTAAAATTTAAACTCAACTCACTATCTAACAAAGAGTTAAAAAATCCACAAGCTTTAGCAGAAGTTAATTTTGCTCTTACAAAAGGTGTAAAAAATATTGATGAACTTGACGCTCTAGCAAAAAAAGCAAGAAATGCTGGTTTAAGTGGAGTTAATACTTATTTTAATCCTTTAAAAAAAGTATTTGAATATTTAAATTTTTATAAGCTTTACTCTTTAAAACAGATTGATGAAGAACTCATTGTAGAAGTTTTAGCAAGTATAACAGGTGCTTTATCAGATGCAAGCAAAAAAAATTACCGTATTGCTGTGATTAATTTTTTTGATTTTTTAGACAAGCAAAATGAAGAAGATGAAAAAGCACATATTTTCGATATCAATCTTAAAAACTGGGCAGGTATAGCAGGTTCTAAAGGGGTAAAATTACCTGAATTTATGAGTGAAGAAGAGCTTAAAAAATTTCTTGATGCTATTGAAAATGCAGATTTTAAAAACAATACCATACGCAATAAACTTATTATTAAAATCATCATTTTTACAGGCATACGGGTAAGTGAAGCTATCAATATCAAAATGGGTGATATTAGCGAAGAAAACGATCTTTATATCATAAGAATAAGAGCTAAAGGCAATAAATATCGTGTTGTAATGATAAAAAAAGAACTTATTTACGATTTGCTTAAAAATGTAAGTATTAATTATATGAGTAAAGACGCCCTACTTTTTGTCAATAAAAAAGGCACTCCACTGACTCAATCTTATGTCAGTCGCATAGTAGAACAGCTTTTATTTCGTGCAGGAATTCGCAAACAAAAAAATGGTGCTCATATGTTGCGTCATACTTTTGCCACCCTGCTTTATAAAAAACAAAAAGATTTAGTTTTAGTTCAAGAAGCTTTAGGGCATGCAAGTTTAAATACCTCAAGAATTTACACTCATTTTGATAATGATAAATTAAAACTTGCCGCACAGGTTGCAAAGGAATTAAGTGACTCTTGAAAACTATGCTGTTTTTGGTAAATATTTTTACCATGATTTAAAACACACTTTAAAAGCCTTTAACCACAAAGAAAGTAAAAAGTGCTTTAAATTTATAGAAAAATATAAAAATGATTTTTATATTTTAATGCTTGCTGATTATGAGCTATATAGATATTTTCAAGATAAAAATTTCACAAGCAAAAAAGCTTATTTGTCTATATTTGCTTTTAAAAAAAGAAAAAAATTTCAAAAAGAAGATATCGATGAAGAAAAATTTATTCCTGAATTTATAAATTTTTTAGATCAAGATAATTACAAAGAAAATTTCATCAAGGTTAAAGAGGCAATCTCTAAAGGAAGAGTTTATCAAATCAACCTTACTCAAAATTTTAAATTTCATAGCAAAATGGATTCTTTTGAACTTTTTAAACTTTTGCTTTCTAGACAAGATACTGAATTTAAAGCTTTTATAAAAGATGAAACAAGAGAAATTTTATCCTTTTCTCCTGAACTTTTCTTCAAAACCAAAAAAAGAAAAATATTTACAAAACCTATGAAAGGCACAATTAAGCGTGATAAAGATCCTATAAAAGATGAAGAAAATAAAATTTTCTTGCAAAATGATACAAAAAATCTGAGTGAAAATGTTATGATTTGTGATCTTTTACGCAACGATCTTTCAAAAATCATCACAAAAAAAAGCTTAAAAACCAAACTTTTTGAAATTCAAAGTCACCCTACTTTACATCAAATGACTTCAAGCGTACAAGGAAAACTTAAAAAAAATATTTCTTTATATCAAATTTTTAAAGCTCTCTTTCCTTGTGGTTCTATTACAGGTGCTCCAAAGCTTGAAAGCATTAAATTTATTGAAGAATTAGAACAAAGAGATCGTGGTATTTACTGCGGAACTATAGGTTTAATACACAAAAATAAAAATAAATTTAGCGTAGCCATACGCACCTTAGAAAAACAAAATGAAATTTATACTTATAGCACGGGTAGCGGCTTAGTTTGGGACTCAAAATTCAAAGATGAATTTGAAGAATTAAAACTTAAAAGTGCAATCTTAAATCCTTGTGATTTTTATCTTTTTGAAACCATGTATTTTAAAAATTCTCAAATTTTATTTTTAAAAGAACATTTATTAAGGCTTATAAATTCAGCTCTTAAATTTAATTTTAATACTCACAAGCTCTTTAAAGATTTTTATAATGTTTTAAATCAAAAAAGTTCTTATAAAGAATATCAAAATTTTACACTTTTTAAACTCGATGAAAAAATTTTCCACAAAAAACACTCTTTATTTTATAATTTTCCCCTACCCTTTAAAAATCCACATAAAGAAGGAATTTTAAAGCTTATTTTATACAGAGACGGAAGATACGAATTTCAACAAAGTGCCTTAAAACAAAATTCAAACGATATTTTGCTTTTAAGTGATGATAAAATTAACTCAAAAAGTGACAATCTCTATCACAAAAGCTCTTTGCGTACTCTTTATAATCAACACTCATACAAATGGCAGCAAAACTTGTGTTATGACATAGCTTTTTTTAACGAAAAAGATGAACTTTGCGAAGGTTCAAGAACCAATCTCATCTTAGAAAAAAACGCTCAATTTTATACTCCACAAATTCAAAGCGGTATGTTAAATGGCGTATATAGAAATTTCTTAATCAATCTTGGCTTGATAAAAGAAAAAGCATTATTTAAACAAGATTTATTTGAAGCAGAAAATATTTATTGCATTAATTCCGTGCGTGGTTTAAAAAAGGTAAAATTACAATGAAGAAAATTTTATTTATAGATAATTATGATTCTTTTAGTTATACCATCATCTATTATCTTAAAGAACTTGGTTTTGAATGTAAAGTGATAAAAAATGATGCCTTTAAAAAAGCTAAAGAATTAGAAAAATTTGATTTTACTCATCTTATCATCTCTCCTGGGCCTCATTCTCCTAAGGAATCTAAATTAAGCTTAAAAGCAATCAAATATTTTAAAAAAAATAAAAAAATTTTAGGTATATGTTTAGGGCATCAGTGTATAGCTGAAGTTTTTGGCGGTAGGGTTTCTAAAATACAAAATCCCATGCATGGTAAAATTTCTCAACTTTATTTTAAAAAAGATCCTATTTTTAAGGATATTAAAAAAGAAATTGAAATTTGTTTATATCATTCTTTACATATCAGTTTTATGCCTAAAAAATGCAAAATTTTAGCTCATAATTCAGAAAATATCATTATGGCAATTAAACATAAAAAATATCCCATTTATGGATTACAATTTCACCCTGAAGCGGTTTTAACTCAAAAAGGTAAAAAAATACTTAAAAACTTTATGAAACTTTAGTTTTTTTGCGTTTAAAATATAAATATAAAAATCTAAAGCAAAATATCCTTAAAATAACTATCATTAATATAAATTTATAAATAAAAAAACCGATAACAATATAAATTAATTTAAAAAGATTTAAGATGAAAATAGATACTTTGACAAAAAATTTTAGCAATTATCAAACACAAATAAACAAAGACAATGATTTGGTAAGTAATGTTCATAGCGACAATGTGATTAAAATTCAAATTTCAGATGAAGCAAGAAGTTTAAGTCAAACAAATTCAAAAAATGAAAAAGAATATGAAATCAAAGTAAGTCAAGAAAAAATAGAAAACCACAAAGACCAAAATTCCATTCAAAATAGCAAAGGTGGCGTAAATCCCGCATTAGAGGCTTTAATAGCAAAATTAGCTGAAATTTTAGCTAAAATTGCAGAACTTACTCAAAAAATGACAAACGCTAACGAACAAATGAAAACGACATTTCAAAAACAAATTGATGTGCTAAAATCTCAAGCAGATGTAATTCAAGCTCAAATTCAAGAACTCCAAAGCCAACAAGCTTGATTATATTTTTTCAAAAGTTTAAGAATGCTATAATGATGCATTTTTAAACTTTTTCAAGGAAAAATATGACTTATCTAGAAATCGAAGGCACAAATCATCTAAGCGGAAATGTTACAATAAGCGGAGCAAAAAATGCTGCCCTACCCTTGATCGTTTCAAGCATACTTGCTAAAAATGAAGTAAAAATCAACAATGTTCCTAATGTTGCTGATATAAAAACTCTTATATCTTTGCTAGAAAATTTAGGAGCTAAGGTCAATTTTCAAAACAATAGTGCTTTATTAAACACAAACACTCTTAATCAAACCATAGCTAAATATGACATTGTGCGTAAAATGCGTGCTTCCATACTTACTCTAGGACCTTTACTTGCTCGTTTTGGGCATTGTGAAGTATCTTTGCCTGGTGGATGTGCCATAGGACAAAGACCTATTGATTTACATCTTTTAGCCTTGGAAAAAATGGGGGCAAATATACAAATTAAACAAGGCTATGTCGTAGCTAGTGGAAATTTAAAAGGCAATGAAATTCTTTTTGATAAAATCACGGTTACAGGTAGTGAAAACATCATCATGGCAGCAGCTTTAGCCAAAGGTAAAACCAAGCTCTTAAATGTTGCAAAAGAACCCGAAGTAGTTCAACTTTGCGAAGTTTTAAAAGGCGCAGGACTTGAAATCAAAGGCATAGGTACAGATGAACTTGAAATTTATGGTAGTGATGGAGAACTTTTAGAATTTAAAGAATTTAGCGTTATACCTGATAGAATTGAGGCAGGAACTTATCTTTGTGCAGGGGCTATTACAAATTCTAAAATTACTTTAGATAAAGTTAACGCCACTCATCTTAGTGCAGTTTTAGCAAAACTTCATCAAATGGGTTTTGAAGCTTTGATTGCAGAAGATAGTATCACCCTACTTCCTGCTAAAGAAATTAAACCTGTAGAAATCATGACAAGTGAATATCCAGGCTTTCCAACCGATATGCAAGCGCAGTTTATGGCACTAGCTTTAAAAGCTAATGGAACTAGTATTATTGATGAAAGACTATTTGAAAATCGTTTCATGCATGTAAGTGAACTTTTAAGAATGGGTGCGGATATTAAACTCAATGGTCATATTGCTACCATAGTAGGCGGAAAAGAACTTAACGCTGCCGATGTCATGGCTACAGATTTGCGCGCTTCTTCAGCCCTTATCTTAGCAGCTCTTGCAGCTAAAGGTACAAGCAAAGTCCATAGAATTTACCATCTTGATAGGGGTTATGAAAATTTAGAAGAAAAATTTAAAGATTTGGGTGTGAAAATCACAAGGCTTGAAGAATGAAAAATATCTTTGAAACCTTAAAAGACTTAGAAAATCAAATTTCATGTTTAGATGAAAGTGAGCTTATTAGCCTTGAAAAAGCAAAGGATAGAATTTTAGCTAAAGATTTATACGCTAGAAAAAATCTACCTAGTTTTGACAATGCTGCTCTTGATGGCTATGCTTTTAATTATACTGATATCAATGAAGCTTTGGAGATTAAAGGGACTATTTTTGCAGGAGATAAAAATTTTTATACAGTTGCTAAAAATGAATGCTATAAAATCATGACAGGGGCTAAAATGCCCAAAAATGCTGATACTATCTTAATGCTAGAAGATGAGTATATAGAAGAAAATAAACTCATCATTAAAAAAGCTCCTAAACAATACAATGCCTATCGCTATAAAGGTGAAGAATTAAAAAAAAGTGAAATTTTACTTCAAAAAGGTACCAAACTTAATGATAAACATATCGCCCTGCTTGCTTCTCAAGGGCTTTATAAAATAGAAGTCATAAGAAAAATTCGCATAGGTATTTTTTCAAGTGGAAATGAACTTAAAGAACCCTGGCAAGAATGCGATGAAGAAAGTATTTATAATGCCAATGCTTTACCTTTGCTAACCATGTTTCAAAATGCTTCTTATTTAGGTATTATCAAAGATAATTTTAAAAGCACTAAAGAGGCTTTAGAAAATACAAATTTTGATCTTTTAATCACTTCAGGAGGTGCAAGCGTTGGCGAGGCTGATTTTATGGAAAAAGCTTTAGATGAATTAGGCTTTACTCCACTTTTTAAAGGTTTAAAAGCACGCCCTGCAAGACCTACTAAGCTTTATAGAAAAGGTGAAAATTTCGTATTGATTTTACCAGGAAATCCTATGGCAGCTTATCTTTCTTGTTTTATTTTTGCTAAAAAAATCATTAATTTATTAAGTGGAAACCTAAACAATCCTTTAACATTTTATGGCAAAATGGGTATGGATTTAAAGCTTAAAAGCGGAAGAAATAATCTCATCTTAGGAAATTTAGAAAAAGATATTTTTACACCATTTAATGAAAATAAATTTGGCTCTGGTATGATACTTCCACTTATTAAAAGTGAATTTTTACTTATAAGTGAAGAAAATATAAGCGAATTAAAAAAAGGTGATGAAATCACGCTTTTAAAAATATAATGTTTGTGTTTTTCGCAAACATTAGCTTAATTTATCCTCATCATCATGATCATGGATATATTGTTCATCATTTTCCAAGGTATCAACAAAACGCCCTATCCTTTCCCAGCGAACATTTTTATCTTTATCCCAAGAGAAATATACAAACCAAGGTTTGCCTACTATCAACTTATAAGGAACAGAACCCCAAAAACGACTATCATAAGAATAATCACGATTATCACCCATCATGAAATACTCATTTTCAGGCACATCAAAAACATAAGCATTTCCGCCACTAAAACCTATATGATTTCCAAGTTCTTTAATATAAGTTGGAGACATAGCAAAATCACCTATGCTAAGAAAGCGTAAAATATCACTTTCTATATCTTTTTTTGGATCATAATGAATACCTTTTTGTTTATAAGGTTCTTTTACATAAATTTGCCCTCCAAGAGTAACAAGATCATTCGGATAATGTTCTCTCATAAAATCATCACCCTCATGCATTCTTACATAAAGTGTTTTATTTGCATAAACTATCCTATCTCCTCCTGTGCCTACACAACGCTTTACAAAGTGTTCTTTTTCATTTCTAGGATTTCTAAAAACAACTATATCTCCTCTTTGTGACCCTTGTGCTTTTATCAAATGCCCATCTTTATTAAAATCCGGCAAAACAGGAATTTCCAACCAAGGAATATGAGGAGTTGGGATACCATAGCTAAATTTTTTAACAAATAAAAAATCCCCTACCAATAAGGTGTTTTTCATAGAACCAGAAGGAATAACAAAAGCTTGTATAAAGAAAAAAATCACCAAAAGAACAATAACTACAGTTCCAGTCCAAGACTGTGAAAATTTATATAATTTCTTTAAAATTTCCATAGATTTTCCCTAATTAAGTCTATTTTTAGCAGATTTAACTGTGTTTTCTAAAAGCATGGCTATAGTCATAGGACCTACTCCACCTGGAACAGGAGTTATATAACTAGATTTTTTAGATACCTCTTCAAAATCTACATCTCCTACTATCTTTCCACTTTCAAGACGATTGATTCCAACATCAACAACAATCACTCCTTCTTTTACCATATCCGATCGAAGTAAATTCACACAACCTGCTGCTACTATAATCAAATCAGCTTGCCTAGTATAAAGGCTCAAATCTTTGGTTTTAATATGACAAACGCTTACTGTAGCTCCAGCGTTTAAAAGCATAGTAGCCATAGGACGACCTACTATATTTGAAGCACCTATAATAACAGCGTCTTTTCCTTCTAAATCAATTTCATAAGCCTTCAAAAGCTTCATAACTCCAAGTGGAGTACAAGGCAAAAACCCGCTTTCTAAGCCTAAATTTAAATATCCTACATTAATAGGATGAAAACCATCAACATCTTTACTACTTATAATACTTTCAAGTATTAAATCTTTACAAATATGATCAGGTAAGGGAAGCTGAACCAAAATTCCATGAACACTATCATCGTGATTTAAGGTATTAATCAATGCCAAAAGTTCATTTTGTGTAGTATTTTCATTAAGATGATAAACTAAAGATTTAATTCCACATTCTTCACAGGCTTTAGCCTTAGATTTTACATAAGTTTGACTTGCAGGATCATCTCCAACCAAGATAACAGCTAAACAGCTTTCAATCCCTTTGCTTTTCAAAAATTGATTTTTTTCTTTTAATTCTTCTTTGATTTTTGCGCTTAAAGCTTTACCATCAAGCAAAGTCATTATTTTCCTTCTATAAATTTAATCACTTTTTTAAAGTAAAAATTGTATCATATTAAAACTTCATTAACAAGGTGAAACTTTGAAAATTGTCTTAATGTCTTTTTTATTTAGTATCAGTCTTTTTGGTGCTGATTTTATCACTCTTAAAGAATACTCTAAAATGCTTTATGAAAATCCAAGGGGCATTAGTTGTAAAGAATGTCATGGAGCAAATGGAAGCGAACAAATTTTAGGATATTATATGAAAAATGGTATTAAAACAGCTTATAAAGTTCCAAGTATACAAAATCTTAGTTTTGAGAATTTTAAAAATTCTCTTAATCAGAGTAAAGACGCAAAATCAATCATGCCAAATTACTCTTTAACAAATGATGAAATTGTAACTTTATATAATTACATCAAGCAATTTAGCAAGGAAGAAAAATGACAAACAAAAAAGCTTTTAAAGAAGCGTGTAAATTCATCGCAGGTGGTGTAAATTCTCCAGTTCGTGCTTTTGCAAATGTTCAAAGTGAGCCAAAATTTATTTCTCATGGAAAAGGTGCTTATATTTTCGATATAGATGGAAATTCTTATATAGACTATGTTCAAAGCTGGGGGCCTTTACTTTTTGGACATTGCGATAAAGATATACAAAAAGCTTGTCAAAAAGCACTTCATAAAGGTTCAAGTTTTGGAGCTCCAACTTTATTAGAAACTGAACTTGCCAAGCTTGTTTTATCTGATTTTCCTCATTTAGAAAAGATCCGCTTTGTAAGCAGTGGAACAGAAGCAACCATGAGTGCTATTCGTCTTGCCCGTGGTTTTACTAAAAAAGATAAAATTTTAAAATTTGAAGGATGTTATCACGGGCATTCTGATTCATTATTAGTGAGTGCAGGAAGTGGTGCTGCTACTTTTAACTCTCCTAGTTCTTTGGGTGTTTTAGAAGATGTAGCTAAACACACTTTAGTAGCTAAATATAATGATATAAATAGCGTTAAAGAGCTTTTTGAAAAAAATAAAGATATTGCATGTGTTATCATTGAGCCTATTGCTGGAAATATGGGGTTAGTTCCAGCTAAACAAGATTTTTTAGAAGAACTTGCTAAGATCTGTAAAAACAATCAAACTCTGCTGATTTTTGATGAAGTAATGAGTGGATATAGAGCATCTTACCTTGGTTCCTATGGAATCAATCATATCCAAGCAGATATAATTACTTTTGGTAAGGTAATAGGAGGCGGTCTACCTGCAGCAGCATTTGCTTCTAGGGCTGAAATTATGGATATTTTAAGTCCTTTGGGTGGAGTTTATCAAGCAGGAACTTTAAGTGGAAATCCTTTGGCAATGGCTGCAGGTATAGCAAGTCTTACAAAAGCCAAAAAGAAAACCAAGCTTTATGACAAACTTGGAAAATTAGCAAAAAAACTTACCCAAGGAATGAAAAAATTAGCAGATAAAAAAGGACTTCCACTGCAAGTTTGTCATGTAGGTTCTATGTTTGGATACTTTTTCACCAAAGATCCTGTATCAAACTACCAAGATGCATTAAAATCTGATCTAGCATTATTTTCAAAATTTCACAAAAATATGCTTGAAAATGGAATTTATTTAGCACCTTCTCAATTTGAAACAGGCTTTATATGTTCAAAAATGGATGATAAAATTATAGATACAACATTAGAGGCTGTTAGGGAAAGCTTTAAAAGAATATGAGCAATATTTTAAAAGAAGAAAAAAATCACTTAGAAAATTCCAACAGCAAAAGACAAAAAATCATTCGCAAAACTCTTGAAGCTGCGGATGGTTTAAGTCTTGGTATCTCTATGGTTGTTGCTGTATTTATAGGTGTGGGAATAGGATATTTACTTAAAAAATTTACTCCTTATCCTTGGCTTTTTTGGCTTGGAGTTTTTTGGGGGATCAGTGCTGCTATACTTAATGTTTACAAAGCTTATAAAGTTCAAGTAAAAAGCTATGAAGAATTTAAAGAAAGAGATGAGTTGATCAAAGAAAAAATTCAAAAAGAAAAGAACAAATAATGGAACATAAAAAAGCTCTATTTTGTATTTTTGCCATTATTCATTTATTTTTTTGGATCATATTTTCATCGTTAAATCATTTTAAATTAGATACATTTTTAAGCTATGAAATAGCTTTTTTTAGTGTTTTATTGATTATTTTTGCTTCTTATTTAAATTATAAAAAAGTCATTATAAAAAAATCAAAAAATTATGAAAAAGATTTTAATTTCATTTCATCACTTTTTATCAAAAAAAAACAAAATTTATCAAAAATTATTCATTTTAAAGTTCTAAAAGACGATTTAAAGCCAAATGTTAAAGAGAAAATCCATTTTTTTGCTATGTTTTTTACTCTCTTTAAATTGATGGCTTATGTAGTATTGGTTGCTGGATTTTTATTTTTACATCGCCAAGATAAATTAGATATCTTTGCTTATATTTGTGGAATTTCATCCTTGCTAGTTTGTGTGTTTATTTTTATTTTATATATAAAAAAGTATGAGTCCAAAAAAAATTATTAAATCAATGACAGCACTTTTTGCTGGTATGGCATTTTTATTTGCAGGTAATGCCTTGATAGTAAGCTCTATAGGTGTTATATTAAAAGAAAACGGAGAAAGTTCTTTAGCTGTTGGAGTAGTAAGTTCTTGTTTTTTTGTAGGCGCTCTTATTGGAACCATCAGTGCTCATAAAATTATTTCTCGTATAGGTCATATACGCTCTTTTGGGCTATTTGGTGCTATTTTTGGAATTTCAGCTATGCTTCATACAGTAAGCGAAAATCTTATTTTTTGGGCTGTTTTAAGATTTTTCATAGGAATTTGCTACTATGGACTTTTAATGGTCATAGAATCATGGCTTAATGAAAAAAGCAAAAATGCCATTCGATCTAGAATTTTAGGTTTTTATGAAATTGTTTTTTATCTTGCGTTTGGTATTGGAGTTTTAATCATAGCGTTAAATTTAAGCAAACATAGTGTATTTATCCTCAGTGCAACTTTAATTTTACTTTCATCTTTACCTTTAAATCTAATTAAAATCAAAGAACCTGTTTTACCCGCATCAAGTCCTATTTCTATACCTAAAATTTTTGATATAGCTCCTTTAGCTATCGTCACAAGCTTTATAGCCGGAATGCTTATAAATGGCTTTTTTTCTATGGCATCTTTATTTATACTTTTGCAAGGTTTTGATACAAAAGCAGTTTCTTATTTTATATTTTGTGGGGTTTTAGGTGGTTTTATTGCACAAACCATCATAGGAACTATTTCAGACAAACTTGGTCGCAAATTTGCCATTATCACTTGTGCAAGTATAGGATTTATCACTATGCTTATATTTATCTTTTTTAAACTTCATTTATATATGCAATATTTTTTAGGAATTACTCTTGGTATAGGAATATTTTGCTTATATGCTTTAGCACTTGCTAGAGCAAATGATGTTTTAGTAAGCAAAAATAAAGGTGTAGAGTTAGGTCGTGGGGTTCTTTTTTGTTATTCTTTGGGCTCTTTGTTTGGCCCTTTAATTTTAGGTTTTTTAATGCAATATTTTGAAATCAAAGGTTTTATATGGTTTTATATAGTTTCTTTAGCATTTTTAATTCTTTTTGCTATCAATAAACCAAATATTTTAAATAAAAAATTTAAGAAAAAGCCTGGAAATATGGTGATATTTGATGATTAATACTCAACTAGCAAGTCAAATTGCCAATACGCAAAAAAATGATTTAAAAGTAGATAACTCTGCTTCAAAAGATAAAACAAATTTAAAAGACAATCCAAAAGAAGCACTTGCACAAGCTTTAAAGCAAAATTTAGGTTTAAGCAAGGACGCTAGTAGTGAGGAAATACTAGCAAAATTTGTTCAAAATGAAACAGGTACCAAATTAAAAGAACTTGTTAATAAACTTTTAGATCAAATCAATGCTCAAAAAAATCCCGATTCCCCTGTACTTAAACAAGGAAAAAATTTAAATTTAGCTCCTAATTTTGCTAATGAATTAAAAATCTTAAGTACAGAACTTGCAAAAAGTGATACTTTTACACAAGTTTTAGACAGATTAAATCAAATTTTAAAACCTGCCAGTGAAATAAAAAACAATAACTTAGCTCCTTTGTTTAAAAATTCAGGCGTATTTTTAGAAGCTAAATTAAAAGATGCCCTAAACGAAGAATTACTACCCAAAAGTTTTCACTCTCTTTTAAGTACAATCAAAGGTCTTAGTAGCGAAAAACTAAGCGTTCAGATAGCCCAGCTTGCAAATACAAATTTAAGCCCAAAAGACACTTTAAAAGAATTAAAAAATATTATTAATTCTAGCAAAAATGAAAATAAGCAAATTTTAAATCAAAGTTCTTTTAAAGCACTTTTAAATTTAAGTTCTAAATTGGAAAATTTTAAAAATTATATAAGTAAAAATCCCAGTCATGCTCAAGAAAAAATCACCCCTATAGCTAATAAAATTTTAAAAGAATTAAATTCCATCAAAAATGATTTTTTCAAAGCTCTTAATAAGCCAGAAAATTTAATGATAAAAGATCCAAACATCCTTAAGCAAACTGCTACCGCCTTTGAAAAACTTGAAAATACTTTAAAAAATATACTAGGCAATCAAGCTTCTAAAATACAAGATAAAGAAAATATTTTAGAAAATCTTTTAAGTAACAAAGAAAATATCAAAGAAGAAAAACTTAATCATAACACAAAAAACCAAGATGAAGAAAAATATATAAAAGTATCAAAAGAAGAAACTCTCGCAGATGATGCTAAAACCAATATTAAGCAAGATGTAAAAAACGAAGAAAATTTACCTAAAAAAGAAGTTAATGCAAATTTAGATTCTAGCACAAAAACTCACGAAGAAAATATCAAAGAAAATCCAAAATTTTATGAAACAAAAACAGAAAGCAAAACTTCAATCAATACAAATACTAACACAAACAACACGCAAAATTTAAATAATTCTCAAAATATTCAATCTAACAATAACCAAACTATGCAAAATATTTTTAAAAATCAGGAATTTATAAAACAAAATATTGTAAAAAATTTAGCATTTAATGTAGAAAATTTAGATCTAGAACAAGTGCAAGATTTAAGTAAAAATTTAAGCAATCTTTCTCGTAGACTTAATGAAAGCTTAAAAGAACTTGAACCCTATACTCAAAATGCCAAGCTTAATCAAGCAGAACTTAAAAATCTCGAACACAAACTCAATCTTTCTATCAAAGATCTAGTGCAAATTAAACCAAAAACAGAACAAGATATAGCTGAATCTTTACATCATGATGTAAAATCAACACTTTTGCAAATTTCAAATTTAGCTAAAAATGAAGGCAATGAAGCTGTATACAATCAAGCTAATCGTCTTTTAGCGCAAATTGAAATCAATCAGCTTATGTCTTTAGCTAATGATTCTATCAATACTTATCTGCCTTTTTCTTGGGATGATTTAAATGATTCTAAAATTATGTTTAGACGCGGAAAAAAGGACAAATTTTTTGCTCAGATTAAACTCGAATTTGCAAAACTTGGGGATTTAGAAATTCTTATTTCTTTAAATAATGAAAAATATATAGATATTAATATTATGGCAGAAAATATTGAATTTAGAAAAACCATCTATGAAAATGCCCATGAGCTTAAAAGAAATATCAATAAAGCAGGACTTTTAAGTGCAAATTTCTTTGTAGGTGATATCATAAGAAGTAAATTTGATACTAGAAATATGAAAAATTTAGATCTTGAAATGGGTATGGATAAAAAAGTATGAGCAAAATCAAAAGATCGATTAAAAAAGCTGTAGCTCTAGGCTATCAAAAAGAAAAAAACTCTGCACCAAAAGTGCTTGCAAGTGGCAAAGGCGAAAGTGCTGCTAAAATTATTTCTTTAGCCAAGGAACACGGAGTTCCTATTAAAGAAGATGAAGATTTAATAGAAATTTTAAGCAAGCTTGACTTAGGTGATGAAATTCCACCTAATATGTATAAAGCTGTAGCTGAAGTTTTTGCCTTTATCTATCAAATGGCAAATAAAACTCCTAAAAACTAATCCGCTATTTTTTCTCCAAATTTAATACCCTGCCCTACTTTTAAATTAAAAGTTAAAAGTCCTTTTTGAGAGATTAAAACTATAGTAGAACCTAGCTCAAAATTTCCTAGTTCTTCGCCTTTTTTGAAATTTAAATTTTCATATTTTCTAGTAAAATTATGAGAAATTTTAGCATTGGTTTGTATGCTTGCATCAAAATTAAAACGCATTTTTCCTACATTTTGCGCTCCTACAAAAACAAGCCAAAAAATACCTTTTTCATTTTGACATTTCAAGCTCACTCTTTCATTTTTTACATATAAATTACTAATGCGTTCTAAATGTTTTTCATTTACGCTATAAAGCACTCCACTTGTGTAAGTTGCACTTAAAATTTGCATATCACAAGGGCTGTGATAACGATGATAATCTTTTGGAGAAAGATAAATATTGACATAATCAAGCCCATTTTTAAGCTCATCTTTTTCAAAGCTATCTTTTAAAAGCTCCTCAATGCTATAAGTATGTCCTTTTATAGAAAAAGCAAAATGTTCTTCATTTGCCAAAAAAGTACTTCCACACTCTAAAATTTTACCATCACTTGGACTGATAAAACCTTCTTCAAGCTTTCTTGGAATTTGCAAAGTTCTTGTAAAAAGAGCATTTAAACTCTCGTATTCACAAGGGCTTTTAAATTCACTCATATCGATATTAAAATACTTAACATAATTTTCATTAATAACTTTTTGTATCATTTTAGGAAATTTAATCCCCGCTACAAAACCAAAAAGTCTCGAACTTTCTTTTGAAAAACTCATTTTTTTCCTTTTAAATTTAAAATCACTATTTCACTCGGAGCAAAAACTCTAAGACTTGGCCCCCAAAATCCTGCTCCACTACTCACATAAAGCTTAGTTTTTTCTCCTAAATCATAAAGCCCATGAACAAAACCTTGCTGAAGTTTAACTAAAAACATAAAAGGGAAAATTTGCCCTCCATGTGTATGCCCACTTAAAACAAGATCAAAATCACTTAAATCATAAAGCAAAGCTGTTTTAGGTTGATGTGTGAGTAAAATACTAGCTTTACTTGTATTTAAATCCACTTTTATTCTTGCTAAATCAGGAGCATATAAACCCCTATCAAGTCCGGCTAAATCTCCAAGTCCAGCAATATTTATAAAACCCAAATCTAAATTTTGATTGACTAAAATTTTCATATTAGTATGTTTTCTAAGCAAATCCAAAACTTCATTGATACCATGATAATACTCATGATTTCCCAAAGCATAAAAAGTTCCGTAAGTGGAGTTAAAATCATTAAGTTTTGAGATGTAATTTTTTAAATCTTTAGGATTAGTATCAATCAGATCCCCTACTATTACAACCATATCAGGACTTTGCAAATTCACTTTAGTGATGAGCTTGTCTAAAAAATTTTCATGCAAATTTTTACCCAAATGTATATCAGTAAGCATGACAATTTTTAAATCTTTTTTAAGATTTGGTATTTCAACATCAACACTCTTTACTTCAGGTGTTTTTAGAGCATTATTTATACTTACATAAATTAAAAACACACTTAAAACTATAAGAGAAAGTTCAAAAATCAAACGCAAAATAAGATTATATGTTTTATCTCTTTTACCCATAAGAGCTAAAATCAATTTAACAAAATCCCATGCTAAAGTCATAAAAAACAAACAATAAGTCGGCGCATAAAACATGGCTAAAATTTCATACCAAGTATCACTTAAATATTCATCTCTACGAAATATTAAAAACACAGCTTGAGCTAAAAAAAGCACAATAAAAATAAAGGAAAAAATTTTATAAAAATACTTAAAAAGAGTAATTTTCTTGATTAATCTTTTATAAATATAAACATTTGCTAAGCCAAAAATCAATAACACAATGAAAGAAAAAATTAAAAATATCATAAAAGTATTATAACCAAGTAAAATTAAATATCCGTATAAATTTTTCTGTTATAATAAGCCTTTAAATAATTTTAAAGGCTATAAGATGTACCGTTTTGCACCTTCTCCCACAGGTGATATGCACATAGGAAATTTACGCGCAGCAATTTTTAATTATATCTGTGCAAGACAAAAAAATATGGATTTTATCTTACGTATTGAAGATACTGATAAGGCTAGAAATATAGCAGGAAAAGAAGAAGAAATCAAAGAAATTTTAAATCTTTTTAGTATTTCATGGCAGCATTACTATATACAAAGTGAAAATTTAAAATTCCATCGCCAAATGGCTTTAAAACTTGTAAGCGAAAAAAAAGCTTTTGCTTGTTTTTGCACCGAAGAAGAACTTGAAGCAAAAAAAGAGCTGGCTAAAAAACAAGGTAAAGCTTATCGCTACGATGGCACTTGTGAAAAACTAGCCGATATTGATGTTTTAGAATGTGAAAAACCCTTTGTTATCCGTCTTAAAAAACCTACTCATACTATGAAATTTACTGATTTTATCAAAGGCGAGCTTAGTTTTGAGCCTGAAAACATAGACTCTTTTGTGATTATGAGAACGGATAAAACTCCAACTTATAATTTTGCTTGTGCGGTTGATGATATGCTTGAAAATGTCACTTGTATTATACGCGGAGAAGATCATGTTTCAAACACTCCAAAACAAGAACATATCCGCGCAAGCTTAGGGTATAATAAAGCCATGACTTATGCACACTTGCCTATCATTTTAAACGAAGAAGGTGTTAAAATGAGTAAAAGAGAAGCACATTCTTCTGTAAAATGGCTACTTGAAAGTGGAATTTTACCTAGCGCAATCGCGAATTATCTTGTCATACTAGGCAATAAAACTCCTTGTGAAATTTTTACCTTAGAAGAAGCTATAAAATGGTTTGATATTTCTAAAGTTTCAAAAGCTCCAGCAAGATTTGATCTTAAAAAACTCTTACAAATTAATCGCGAACATATCAAAATGATAAAAGATGATGAGCTTAATAAAATTTTAGATTTAAACAAAGATCTTGCACCACTTGCTAAATTTTACACTCAAGAAGCAAGTACTATAAAAGAACTTAAAGAAAAAATGCAAGCTATTTTTAACGCAAAAAATTTTGGCGAGTTTGAAACAGAATGTAAAATTTTAAAAGAACTCTTAAAAGATATTGAACTTTTTGAAAATTATGAAGATTTTAAAAATGAACTTTTAAACAAAAGCAACTTAAAAGGTAAAAAATTTTTCATGCCTTTAAGGATAATTTTAACAGGAAATATCCACGGACCTGAGCTTAGCGATCTTTATCCTTATATTAAAAATTTTATTCACGAATTAGCAAGGATTTAACTATGGTTATAGACTCTTTTATTATTTCTATTTTTCAAGTACTACAAATTGTCATTAACATTTATACTTGGATTATTATCATCACAGCACTTCTAAGCTGGGTAAACCCTGATCCTTATAATCCTATAGTGCAAATTTTATATAAACTAAGCTACCCTGCTTACGCCTTAGTTAGAAAAATTCCAACACGCATTGGTAATATTGATCTTGCGCCTTTGATTATAGTTTTAGCATTGCAGTTTCTTGGCATTTTTCTTGGGAATATCTTAAGGAGTATATTGTGATAAAAAAAATACTCGTTTTTTTATTTATTTTTTCAAGTTTAAATGCTACACAATATAGTATAGAAAAACTCAAAAAGGAAGAAAATTCACTTGCTAAGGATTATTATATTTATAGGCTTTTAGAAAAAAATAAAATCAGTAAAAAAGATGCACAGGATTTAAATTCTCATATTTTTCGCTATATAGGAAAAATTAAATCTGAACTTGAAAAAATCATCCCTTTAAAGCCTTATATCAACCCAAAATATGCTAAATGCTATACCTATACAGCAAATACTATCTTAGATGCAAATTTAACTTGTCAAAGTGTGCGCTTAAATTCATTAGTTTTTATAGCGAGTCTAAATTCCAAAGACCGAACTACTTTAGCTCAAACCTTTAAAAATCAAAGACCTGATTTGACAAATTTATTGCTAGCTTTTAATACTTCTGATCCTATGAGCTATATAGTACAAAAAGAAGATATTAATGGTTTTTTTAAACTTTATAATTATTCTAAAAAATACGACTTAGATTTAAATACAAGTTTAGTCAATAAACTACCAAACCACATTGGTTTTAAAGATTTTGCACAAAATATTATTATTAAAAAAGAAAATCCAAAATTTAGATATTCTATGCTAGAAATAAATCCTGAAAATATAAGTGAAGATTCTGCTTTCTATTTAGGAGTCAATGCCTTAACTTATGATAAAACAGAACTTGCTTATGACTTTTTTAAAAAGGCGGCACAAAGTTTTAAATCGCAAAGTAATAAAGACAATGCTATATTTTGGATGTGGTTGATTAAAAACAATGAAGAAGATTTAAAAACTTTATCGCAAAGTTCTTCTTTAAATATTTATAGTCTTTACGCAAAAGAACTTACTAACACACCTTTTCCAAAGATAGAAAGCCTTAATCCAAGCAAGAAAAAAAATAATTTTAATATGCAAGATCCTTTTGCTTGGCAAAAAATAAACAAACAAATTCGCGATGCTAACGCAAGTCAACTAGATGTCTTGGCAAAAGAATTTGACACACAAGAAACCTTGCCTATTTATGCTTACATATTAGAACGCAAAAATAATTTTAAAAAACATTATTTTATAATGCCTTATTATGACAATATAAAAGACTATAACAAAACAAGACAAGCTTTAATTTTGGCTATTGCCAGACAAGAAAGTCGTTTTATTCCAACTGCTATTTCAGTTTCTTATGCTTTAGGCATGATGCAATTTATGCCATTTTTGGCCAATCACATAGGGGAAAAAGAATTAAAAATTCCAAATTTCGATCAAGATTTTATGTTTAAACCTGAAATAGCATATTACTTTGGAAACTATCATCTAAATTACCTTGAATCACGTTTAAAATCTCCACTTTTTGTCGCTTATGCTTATAATGGCGGTATAGGATTTACTAACCGTATGCTTGCAAGAAATGATATGTTTAAGACAGGCAAATTTGAACCTTTCTTGTCTATGGAGCTAGTTCCTTATCAAGAAAGCCGAATTTACGGAAAAAAAGTTCTAGCTAATTATATTGTGTATCGACATCTTCTGAACGATAGTATAAAGATTTCGGATATTTTTGAAAATTTAATTCAAAACAAGGCAAATGATCTAAACAAATCTTAGCTACAAGCCTAGTCTCTTCCTTGACACTAGGAAGAGATGCTTTAAAATAATCAGTATAGTTGTTTTGTATTATATATTTTAAATACTCATCATCCAATTTTTCAATATTGGCTTTTTTATTATTGATAAAAACTTCTAAATTTTGAATTTTTAATGTATTTGGAGTAAAAGACAAGGCCAATACATCATCTTTACTTGTCTTGTCTAGAATTGGGTTTAAATAAGACATAGTTATAATGGCATTAATCTTATCTTGTGTGATTTTGTATTTTTGAGTAAACATTAAAGTTTGAGATTTTAAATTTGTATCCACAATCGCCTGATCTTTTAAAGAACAAGCTCCAAGCAAAAAAGCACCTAAAATTACACTATAAATTTTCATTCTTTTTCCATATTTTTTAGTATTATTGTAGCCTTTTAACCCTATTTTTTGGTTTAAAAAGATATAATTTTACAAAAAAATTAAGAGTATATTTTATGAAACAACTTATCATGGCTTTTAGCGGCCCGTCAAATTCAGGTAAAACTACACTTATTACCAAAATAGCTAATAATTTTTTGCAACAAAATTTAAAAGTTTTAATCATTAAACATGATCCTGCCGATAAAGCTCAATTTGATTTTAACGGTAAAGATAGTTTTAAATTTTTTCAAAGTGGAGCTGAAGTCATGGTTTTAAGCCCTACAAGAACAACTTTTTTTTCTCATGAAAATAGAGATATTTTAAAAGCTTTAAAATTAAGCCCTGATTTTGACATTTGTTTGGTTGAAGGATTAAAAACTCTTGATTTACCACGCATTAGCGTATTTTGCAAAGAAATTGATGAAAGTTATTTTATTTTTTCAAACGCCATTGCAAGCTATGAAAAAATTTCTCACCCTTATCTTACTTGGCTTGATTTAAACGATATACAAGCTATTTGCCAATACATACTTAAAAATGCTAAAAATTTACAAGGAGAATTATAAAATGCAAGAAGTGATTTCTTATATACAAAAAGCGGTTTTAGAAATTTCTAACGCTTTAAAATTTCCCGATACAAGCTACAGTCAAAATCAAAATTTTACAGGCGATACCCAACTCAAATTTGATGTTTTAAGCGATGAAATCATCACAAAAACTCTAAGTCAATGTTCAAGTATTAAAGCCATCATAAGTGAAGAAAAAGACGAAATTTTAACGCTTAACGAGAGGGCAAATTTTATCGTAGCTTATGATCCTTTAGATGGTTCTAGCTTAATGGATGTTAATTTTGCCATAGGTTCTATTTTTGCTATCTATGAAGAAAAAGCAAGTGCTAAAAATTTAAGAACTGCGCTTTATAGTATGTATGGAGCGCGATTAGAACTTGTGATTTGCAAAGATCAGCCAAAACTTTATCGCTTAAATGCAAATAATGAATTTATTTTTATAAAAGATCTTAAAATGAATGAAAAAGGCAAGATTAATGCTTAGTTCTAGTTAATAATGAAAATTAAAAATGTTTGGTGTATAGTTAAATTAAAA